>ENA-ORDI01000168-ORDI01000168.1-marine-metagenome-genome-assembly--contig:-NODE-168-length-46474-cov-7.244132_pt1 | contig 46474 bp, 36 predicted proteins | sample MGYA00248628_ERZ508525 | MGnify/ENA primary metagenome ERZ508525 (study PRJEB26195, sample SAMN05422138) | marine metagenome | isolation source: East of Porto Seguro, South Atlantic Ocean | place... | reverse complement strand
TTTTCAGTGTCTATGGACTCTGCGGGGGATCGGGTAGCCATTGGGGCGCATGGCAATGATGGCATAGGCGGTTATGATGGTCACGTACGGGTTTACGAGTACAGTAACAGCAGCTGGAGTCAGCTGGGCAGTGACATAGATGGTGAAGCTGCGGATGACTATTCCGGCAGGTCAGTTTCTATGAACTCTGCTGGGGACCGGGTGGCCATTGGGGCACCTTATAATGATGATACAGGCAATTATGCGGGTCATGTACGGGTCTATGAGTACAGTAATAGCAGCTGGAATCAGCTGGGCAGCGACATAGATGGTGAAGCTGTGAATGATTATTCAGGTTTTTCAGTGTCTATGGACTCTGCTGGGGACCGGGTGGCCATTGGGGGACATTTGAATGATGGCACAGGCACTGATGCGGGTCATGTGCGGGTTTATAGTGTTTCAACATCAACAACAAATTCAGCACCGGTAGCGTCTAATGCTGCTGTAACAACCAATGAAGATACGGATTACAGTGGAACCTTTTCCGCCTCTGATGCAAATGATGATACACTGACCTACAGTGTATTAGCCAGTCCTTCTAATGGTACGGCAACCGTTACTGATAGTTCATCCGGCACATACACCTACAGTCCTACGGCAAACTATAACGGCAGCGATTCATTTACCTTTACAGCCAGTGATGGCACCCTATTGGATACAGCAACGGTTTCTATTACTGTAAATGCTGTGGATGATCTTCCATTTGTAGATGGCCATATATTGCCCCGTAATTACCCGGAAGACTTTGGTGTGGATACCGTGGCCTACCTGCCGGATGTCTTTACGGATATAGATGGAGAGCTGACCTTTTCCTACTCGTTCACAGATACTTCTGTACTGGCAGCAGATGTATCCAGCGGTTTTCTGGTGCTTTCATCGCTTCCTGATGCTAACGGAGAGACAGAGCTCATGGTTACCGCCATGAACCCCACAAGGGCCAGTGTGACGGATACGGTGGAGGTCACTGTCTGGGCGATAAATGATGCTCCTGTGGTTAGTATTCCGGATACATCTATGGCTGAAGACAGCGAGTTCTTTTATGATCTTTCTGCGTATATCTCTGATGTGGACAGCGAAAACCTGATGGTAAATGTGGAAAATGTATCTCAGCCGATGAATGAACATGTTCAATCCCATATGTTGGGACCTGACACACTACGTTTGTTTGCCCGCCATGACTGGCATGGTACGGGAACAATTATTATCAGGGTACGTGATGGACAGAGAACTACGCATGAGCCCTTTACCTTAACAGTGAACCCGGTGAATGATGCCCCCGTTTTTGAAAACCTTTTTGCTTTAGTAGGTGTAGGGATGGAGTTTGATGTTCCCATTCTTGTTCATGATGTTGACATGGACTCCTTGGTGGTCTCCTTTGATGATTCCTGGGACTATCCAGGCTGGCTGTCACTGGCTGCTGATCCATACCGGTTAGAAGGGACAGCCCCGGGACCGGGTCAGTCCCGCTTTCCGCTTGCTTTAAGTGATGGAGATACATCTATTACAGATACCTTTAGTTTATCGGCGGCGTTCTTTCATCCCCGGATCACATCGATCACTGATGTGCCTGATGATCAGGGAGGACGGGTCTATATTGACTTTAGAAAATCCTTTTTTGATCGTCGCAATCAGGCCAATCAACTGTACACCATCTTCCGTCATGATATGATAGATAATATACCTGAATGGGTGGTGGTTGGCTCCGGCGCTGCGATTGGTGATAATAGTTATATCTATGAAGTGCTGACACTTAGGGACTCTACGGCCGATGATAACGGCATGACCGAGTTCAAGGTAGTGGCATCCATGAATGAAGGGCACTTTCATTCTCCACCACAGTCTGGCTACTCGTTAGATAACATTGCTCCCGGCGTGCCTACTGGTTTAATGGCTACAATTTTAGAGACAGGAATTCATCTTAGCTGGGACATAAGTCCTGATGATGATTTTCAATACTTTGACCTTGAAAAATCCAGTACAGCTGACTTTGGTGAGTATCAGGTCATAGAAACAGCAGATACGGCTTATTTGGATACTGATTATGAAATTGATGTAACTGTCTATTATCGCCTAATAGCATATGACGATGCCGGTAATTCCAGTGAATACTCTGTTACGATTGATATAACGGTGTTGTGGGCTGATTTAGGCATCGCTATCCCGGATGAATTTGCTATTCACCAAAATTATCCCAACCCGTTCAATCCGGTAACAACACTGCGTTATGATCTGCCAGAGCAAGGTCATGTCCGGATTACTATTTATGATATGCTGGGCCGGGATGTAAAGACACTCATTAATGAATACCAGGACCCTGGCTACAGGTCTATTATTTGGGACGCTACCAATGATTATGGTAAACCAGTGAGTGCTGGTATGTACCTCTACCAGATCGAGGCTAATAATTTTCTGAAAACGAAAAAAATGATCTTAGTTAAGTGATTAAAAGCCCCGCTAGCGGGGCTTTTTTTCAGCACTATAATTTTTATAAAAAATGGATTAGATTTACCTCACGTTCTATTCGGAGGTATAATGGCAATACTGGATATAAAATATCTGGATGTCTATGCAGTATTTTCAATATTGATCATATTTGGTGCTATAGAGGCCCTTGGTGGTCTTTATGGCAAGAATTCTATACGATCCAGAAATGACTGGTATGTGGAATTAGTTAGTACTTTTCAACTTTTCATTTTCATTAAGCCAATCATATTTCTCACAACGACATTTTTACTGATAAAGCTGTTACCGCAATATCGGAATGCCTTTTCAGGATTGACATTGTGGGCCTCTGCATTATTCGTATTAATTGGTGATGATTTACTGCAGTACTGGTATCACCGCAAGGCCCATAAGTGGCCCTGGTTGTGGAAATTGCACCGCCCTCATCATTCTTCCAGAGAAATGGGAGTGCTGGTGTCCTACAGGAATGCAGTATTGTATTACGTTTTAATGCCCAATATATGGTGGTTGGGTATGGTTACATACTTTGGTTTATATCGTGAAATGATCATCGCACTCATATTGAAACAGTTAATAGTGACCGGTGCCCATAGTGAAGCAAGATGGGATGCATTTTTATATAAATACAAAACGTTGAGCCCGCTGGCATGGGTGATCGAGCGCTTTATATCTACACCAGCCACACATTTTGCCCACCATGGGAAAAGTCCCGAGGATGGGATTAGTAACCCAAATGGGAATTATAGCAATATGTTCTTCCTATGGGATGTAATTTTTGGTACAGCCCGTATTACCAGAAAATATCCCGAAGTATACGGCATACCTGATGACCCTGACGATAGCTGGCGATCCCATCTTTATTATCCATTTGTTAAATCTGATAAAACTGGCAGCGAGATAGCAGTATAATTATTTTTCACTGTAATTAACTGATTCGAATAATATAATGGATCTTCTAATCAATAATATTGAACAAGCAATTGTTGATACAAAAAAACAGTTGAAAACAAACCTGCCTGAGCTAAAAGGTATTTTTCAAGATCTTGAAAAATACATTAAGCAAGAAGTATCCCAAATCGAAGATTTGGCCAGGGAAGGGAAACCAGTTATACCGGAAATCAATTATGAGACCATCGAAAACGAAAAAGTTGATGAAACCATCATTGTATCTATTAAAAATCGTGGTTGTGCAGTTATCAGGAGCGTATTTCCTAAATCCAAGGTAGACGATTGGAATGATGAACTGGTAGAATACATCACTGCAAATGGCTATTATGAACAGTGCCAGGGGAAAGCTCACCTAGATCAATATTTTAGTGGTTTACAGTCAGGTAAACCACAGGTTTTCGGTATTTATTGGTCGCGACCTCAGATGTTAGCACGTCAGGATGAACGCATGGCCAAGACAAAAGCCTGGCTGAATAATCTGTGGAGCTGCCAACAGAATGGAGAATTTGGGATTGATCCAAATATGGAATGCACCTATGCAGATAGGATCAGGCGCCGTGAACCAGGTGATAACACATTTGGTTTATCACCCCATACTGATGCAGGATCCATAGAACGTTGGATTGATAAAGAATACCAAAAAGTATATCGACATGTGTTCTCTGGAAATTGGCGTGACTACGATCCATTTGACGCAAAATATCGTACAGAAATAAGCGAAATCCCATCACCAGCTGTCAGTCATGTTTTTAGGACTTTTCAGGGTTGGACAGCCCTAACTGAGCAAGGGCCTAATGATGGAACGTTAAAACTGATTCCGATCGTTCGCAATATAGTATATACATTATATCGTGCCCTGTTGGATGATGTTCCGGAAAATTCGCTTTGTGGCGCATCGCCAGGCAGAGCCTTGGATACTAATCCAGAATGGCATGATCTGCCCCTAAGAGCACTGGTCTCTATACCGCTCCTTTACCCCGGCGACACAATCTGGTGGCATCCCGACCTGACTCATGCTGTAGAAGGTCACCATGCGGGAAATAACTTTAGTAATGTGATGTACATCGGTGCATCACCATTATGCAAAAAAAATAGTGACTATCTGAAGATTCAGGGTGAGCGATTTTTGTCCGGTGAAAGTGCCCCGGATTTTTCTGCGGAAGACTATGAAATTAATTATAATGGCCGGGCCACATTAGATGACCTTACCGATCTCGGGAAAAAACAAATGGGTTTTATGCCCTGGTAAATGGGGTAATTACCATTGCGACATTTCAGAACCACAGCACTGCTGGGTTTATTAATTCTATCAGCACTGGGATGTGTAGAAAATAAACAAAGCATACGTGCCGGCGTAGCGGTAGTTGATATAACACCACCATTAGAATTACAACCAATACTTGGTGGTTATGGCGATCGAATGAGCAAACCAGCAGAAGGAGTTCATGATCGGATTTTTGCCAAGGCGTTGGTCCTCAAAGACCAGGGAAATTCTTTTGCCTTAATTACGGCCGATATGCAGTCCTTTCCGCCATATTTTAAAGCAGAGCTTGTTAAAGCACTGGCGGAAGAAGGTTGGGATGGGAACGAAATTATGCTTTTACCCAGTCACTCCCATTCCAGTATTGAAATGATGTCTGTCCACATAAAAAACAATCTGAATATTCCCCAGATCGGTATTTTTAACAAAGATGTACTGGTTTTAACCATTGAGAATTTGAAAAAGGCAATATTGAATGCGCAGGCAAATATGCAGCCAGTTAAGGTTGGAACAATCAGAAAGGAGTTGGTAGGGTGGAATCGAAACCGCAGGGAGGGAAATCTTACAATAGACCCGGACCTAACGATTACGCGCTTTGATCGTCTGAACAATGAACCGTTGGCTGTATTGGTGAATTGGACCGCACATCCGACGTTCATGGGTCCAGAGGATATGGAATTTTCCGGTGGTTGGCCGGGGCATCTGCAGCGTACCATGGAAGCATTATTTGATTCTCAAGTAACTGTCTTTTATTATAATGGGGCTGAGGGAGATCAAAGTCCTGTTCCCCAGATAGAATATGGCAGTAGTTGGGAACAGGCCGAATCTTATGGTCGTGAATTAGGAATCCTATCATGGAAATTAGCGCAGAATATTCAGACTAAACCGGTGTACGAAGTCCACCATTATACTACCAGCATTTCATTACCTGAGCTTACTTGGTACCCCGAATTTATGCAGACTGGTGGTGCAGAATACGGTCTTAATGAAGAAACTGCTGCTTATGTAATTAACCTATTATTTTCTAGGACAACTTCAAGTACAGCGGTCAATATTGGCGACTTAATGATTATTGGTGTCCCTGGCGAATTGACGGCTGGTTTAGGTCAAGAAATAAAAAGAAAAGTCCTAGGTCAAACTGATGCTATTTATGTAACCATTGGTGGACTTGCTGATGAATGGATCAGTTACATACTATCAAAAGAAGAATATGAAAAAGGTGGCTATGAAGCGAGCCTCAGTTTTTATGGACCTACACTTGGCCCACTGGTCGTGGACCGAATTGTTGATGCAGCAACATCGTTTCAGCTACAGTTGCTAACGAAGAATTAAGGACATATATAAATTCCTATAGCATCGTAATTTCGACTATCGGTAAGCAATCTTTTAATTCAGAAATGATTTACCAGGTAACATGAACCCATTTTCACAAAAAATCTTCGATACAAGGTCAGCAATTTACTTGCTGCTAATTGTATTGTTAGCTATTCCTGCTGGATTATTTGGCAAGAAGGAACCATTTATTGGTAAGGACCGATTTAATCGTCAAATATCAGAAGGTATTATTAATAAAGAGGACACGGTTTCCGTAACCTATTATGCATTTTATCCATTCCAAATCGATACTACCAAAATGGCTATGAATAAAATTGCAGATCGCCTCACCAAACAAGAGATTGATATTTTCAGGAATTTTGCAGATGTATACAAATTTGCGGACGCTGGACCGAAAGAGGAGTTGTATGTGGTTCAGGGCAGTCAGATTGACAGTATCTTTTACGATGGCCTCTTCGGATTTAAAAAGATTGTTATTCCCGCAGATGCCAATAAAAAGTTCAGTCATTATTATGAAAAAGGTAGAAAAGAGGGCGAGTGGACCGAGTGGTATGTTAATGAAACAGTAAAAAAAGTTTATCATTATAAAAAAGATCTTTTGGATGGATCGTATGCTATTCATGATTCTGCCAGCGGTCAAAAAGTGATCGAAAAAATGTACAAAAAAGATAAATTGGCCGGAATATGGAAAGAATGGTATCTAAATAATACACTAAAACTTGAGCATGCCTACAAGGGCGATAATCTTCATGGAGTAAGTATAGATTATGATTCTACTGGGAAAAAAGACTCCGAGAAAAGGTTTAAAAGTGGACTAAAGCATGGTGAATGGAATTTTTATAATGATGATGTAGCACTTGTGCATTTTGAGATATATAAAGATGATTTAAAAAATGGACTGTGGTATACAAAGGACCTGGACACCAGAGATATTCACTACGAGGAATACAGAGATGATAAATTCATTGTTCGGTATACAGAACACTACTATCCCAACTATCAACTGAAGGAAAAATATGCTTATCAAGATAGTTTGCCCCATGGGAAATGGATCGGGTATTATAAAGATGGTGAGACCAAACATGTAAAACGATTTGAAGATGGGAAAAAACAAGGTAAATGGCAGTTCTTCACTGAGGGTGGAGATGTCCATACCTTTGAATTATATGAAAATGACAAGCGAAATGGTGAATGGTATAAAAAAGGAGAAGAAACGGATATCTACTACCAATTCTGGGACATGGATTCACTTATATCAGAATATGCTGATTTACATTACCCCAATGGCCAGCTGATTGAAAAGATTTCTTACAAGGAGGGATTGAAAAATGGGAAATTCACTGGTTATTTTCAAAATGGGGCCAAGAAATATGTGAAGCGCTTCGAGAATGATAAGCCCGAAGGCAAGTGGCAGTATTATACAATGGCAGGTAAAACCAATGCCGAAGAGATCTATGTGGAAGGTAAACGCAATGAAGAATGGTTTCGGCTCGATGAAAGTGGTGACACCTACTACCAGTATTGGGATATGGATTCGCTTATATCAGAATACGCTGATCTACATTATCCTAACGGTCAGCTGATTGAAAAAATTTCATATAAGGAGGGATTAAAAGACGGGAAATTCACTGGTTATTACGAGAATGGTGAGGTGAAATATAAAAAAAGATATACAGAAGACCAGCCTGATGGAAAATGGGAATATTATACAGCCGCTGGTAAGAAAAATGCTGTACAGATCTATGTAGAAGGCAAGCGGAATGAGGAATGGTATCGGATCGATAAAAAGGGTGATACCTACTACCAGTACTGGGACCAAGATTCGCTCGTATCAGAATACGCTGATCTACATTATCCTAACGGTCAGCTGATTGAAAAGATTTCATATAAAGAGGGGTTGAAGGATGGAAAATTCACCGGTTATTATCCTTCCGGTAAAGTAGAATATGTTAAACGGTATGAAGAGGATAAGCCCATGGGTAAATGGAAGTTTGTAAGGGAAGATGGAACGACTAAAAAAATTGAAATATATGAGACGGGGGAAAAGAATGATGAATGGATTACCTATGAAAAAAATGGCGATGTATATTATCAGTTTTGGGATATGGATTCACTCGTATCAGAATACGCTGACTTACATTATCCCAATGGTCAGCTAATTGAGAAGATTTCATATAAAGACGGGCGTAAAAACGGAAAATTCACTGGATATTATGAAAATGGCCAGACCAAACATATACGAACATACAAAGACGATAAACTGGATGGTAAATTCGCAGATTATACAGAGTCTGGTCAGATACTTCGCAAGCAGGGGTATATGAATGGTTTACTTGATGGGCCATCTAAGGAATGGTATCTAAATGGAGAGGTAAAGGTAAAGACAGCCTATAAGGAGGGTAAGCTTGATGGGGGTTTTATGTCCTACGATAGTTTAGGACGAAAAGTTACTAAAGGTGAATATGAAATGGGGCTAAAAGCAGGTGATTGGTTGACCTGGTACCCCAGTGGGAAAAAGAAAGAAAGGTCAAGTTATTTTTCTGGTAAAGCAAATGGACCTTATACCCTTTGGGATGAGATAGGCAGAATCATTAAAGAGGGTGAATATTCAGATGACCTCAAACATGGTGTATGGATAACATTTGACCCTGATTTGGATCGCCAAGAATCATATGAGTATTATGATATGGGAATTGCAAAATTAAAGTATTTTTATAAATACTATGATAACGGCAATGTAATGGAAGAACCTGCATTTACTGAATATTACCGTGATGGTGAATGGCGGCAGCTTTTTGATAATGAACGTCTGCAATACCTCACTACCTATTCATTAGGTAAAAAATATGGTTTATACGAAGAGTGGACGATTAAAAAAGACCTTGTTCAAAGGGGATACTATGAAAATGATTTGTTGTCTGCATTGTGGACGTATGTACGCAACGATTCAGTAATAAAATATGAAGTGTATGATGCTGATTCAATTATCGATGGTTTCATTTATGAATATTATGACAATGATAAAAAGAAAGCTGACGCAGTTTTCTTAGAGAATGGTAAGCGTGACCAAAAATGGTATACCTATTTCGAAGAAGGCCAAGATTCCACTATATCTGTATATGATGCCGGGGATAAAACAGGTACCTGGTATGTTTATTATGACTCAACATTTGAGGCTGTAACTGAAACAAATTATGAAAATAATTTGAAACACGGTGATCATAGAGAATGGTATATTGATGAACGGAAGAAGGTGGAGGGTTATTATGAAGAAGGTAAAAAACATCTTTTATGGGCTTTTTGGGACGAAAGGGGTTATCAGCGTTTCGAAGAATGGCGTATGGGTGTATTATATGATACTTTTGAATATGAATATTATGAGAATGGCCAGTTAAAGGAAGAACCCAGCTATAAAAATAGAATGAAACATGGCAAGTGGTTTCGTTATTTCCCTGATGGTGAAATCAGTGGTGTGCGTGAGTTTTCCAAAGGCTTACGAGTTGGTGAATGGGTTGATTATTATCGTAAGGATGAGATAGCATTCAAGGGTTTATATAATAATGATAAAAAAGATGGCCCATGGATATGGTATTATATGAATAGGGGCGCAGTAGGAGAGCAAGGCAATGTTATGAGTGAAGTTGATTTCAGAAATGGTGAGCTGATTTCAGAAAAGTGTTATACGCGGGAGGATGGTGAAATTATTAATTGTCAAGAAATATTTGGTGAGAATGACTACCGTTTTGCTGACCAGAAAAATTAATGGACCGTAGAAAATTTCTCAGTACAGCAGCACTGGCACCAATTGCCGGATACTTTTTACAATCCTGTGGGAATAGTATTATGAGATCTAAATATAAATTTGCAATTGCTACCTATTCGTACTGGCATTTTCGTGAACCAAAAGTCACTGTGCAGGAGGTGATTGATCATGCAGCTAATCTTGGGGCTCATGGAGTGGACGTACTGCATGTCCAAATGGATAATGAAACACCAGAGTATTTAAAATCTCTTCGACAGCGGGCTGAAAACAACGGCGTAGAATTAATCTGTTTATCGATTCATCAGGATTTTGTTGATCCTGACGAGGCAGTGCGAGATCGAAATATTGAACACACCTTGCGCTGTATTGATATTGCCTATGAATTAGGTATTTCTTATATCCGGCTTAATTCCGGACGCTGGAATACAATAAAGTCATTTGATGAACTTATGGCCAATCGCGGCGTAGAGCCGATTCTTCCCGGGTTCACGGAGGATGATGGTTTTAACTGGTGTATTGAATCGATCACAGAATGCCTGCCAGCCGCGGAAAAAGCCAGCGTTGTTTTGGCGCTGGAAAATCACTGGGGACTCACTCGTACTCCGGAAGGCCTATTGCGGATCGTAAATGCTATTGATTCTCCCTGGCTTGGCGTATTGATGGATACAGGTAATTTTCTAGAGGATCCCTATGATAAACTGGAGCAGATTGCAGCGCAGGCTGTATTTGTCCAGGCTAAAACTTATTATGGTGGAGGGGAATGGTATACATTGGACCTGGATTATCCGCGTATTGCGCAAATTCTGAAAAAAGCCAACTATCAAGGTTATATCTCACTAGAGTTTGAAGGCAAAGAGGATGCCAATACAGGTGTTCCCAAGAGTTTGGAATTATTGCGACAGGCTTTCAGTTAATACAGTTTTTGTTTCTTTTATTTTCTTTATCATTTGCGTTAAACTAATCAGTTTTTCTATTGTCACAGTGTACACACTGTATGCTTTTTCCACCTTGCCCTGAATTAGGAAAAGCGTTTCCCAGTTTAATAAATCCCCAAATGTTTCATATGCTTCAGGAAACATAACGCATTCGTATAAGTCTGTCTCATCTTCGAAGGTCACGAATTCCATAGGTTGACGATTGCGGGTAGCTGTGATTTTGCGAGTAATAACTATACCTGCCAGAGCAATGGTCTTTCCTTTGTAAAGATGGATATCCTTTGCTTTTTTTATATGCGTTCCCAAATATGGTAAATAATTTAGTAGCGGATGTTCTGATATGGGGAATCCGAAAGTGTCTATTTCCAGTTTTCGTTTCTCTTGACGGGATAAATTGCCCGTAAGTGTAGGCACTGTAAGCGGTTCTCTGTTTTCATTTTGCAGATAAAAGTGGGCCGTACGAAAAGCAATGTCTTTGTGTGTAATTTCTGGTTCCAGTTCTACAAAACAACCGGCGTTGGTCAGGACCATGGCATCAGATAGATCGATATCTACCCGAGCGAGAAAATCAGCAAGAGATGCGAAATCGCCGCTTTTTCGTTCATTAAGTATTGCATCGATAGCTTTGGCTTGCAGGTTGCGAATGGCCATGAACCCCATGCGGATACGATCTTTTCGACCTCTATATTCTCGAAAACTACGATTGATATGCGGCGGCATAATGCGAATACCGAACCTTCTTGCCTCACTCAGATAGGCATAGGGACTATAGAAACCACCCTGGTTTGCAATTACCGCTGCCAGGAATTCTGCCGGGAAATAGGCTTTTAAGTAAGCGCAGGTGAAAGATAACATGGCGTAAGATGCGGAATGAGGTTTGCAGAATGAATATCCGGAAAAAGATTGGATCATCTGCCATAATGTTTGCGCTAGTTTTGCGGTATATCCGCGATTGACTGCGCCGGATATAAATTTTCTTTTCCAGCGGGGAATTGCATGTTCTAATGTTGGTTTGGAAATGACTTTACGCAGATAATCCGATTCGGCATAACTGAACCCGGCGATTTTTCGCGCTACCATGGATACTTGCTCTTCATAAACCATGATACCGTAGCTTTCCGCTAGACATTCCAGATCCTGGTGTAAAAGTTTCCAGGACTGCCCGTGAATTCGATCCAGCATCAAGTTGGTATAACGGTTTGCTGCCGGTCGAATGATCGATGAATAAATTACTACATGCTCAAAATCCACTTTACCTGCTTTCGCTAATAATTGCCGGGTGGCAGGACTCTCAATGTAAAAAACACCCATGGTGCGGCCCGCTTTCATTAAATCCTCGGTCCTGAGGTCACCTACTGGCTGAATTTTATGGTAATCCATGTATTTATTGCGGTAGAGACCGACTTGTTTTAGTGTGTCACGCACTACTGCCAAAGATCGGTTACCCAGAATATCAATTTTCAATAATCCGGAATCTTCGACTTGATCTTTTTCCCATTCTACGATTTGAACACCCTTGGGCGCCGTAAGGACAGGTACATATTTGCGTATTTCATCTGGCACAATAATCACACCGCCAGGGTGCACTGAAGACACTCGAAAAGCACCCATAACTTTTTCACTATATTTCAGTATTTCCATGAGTGTGTCGTCTAGATCCAGATTCTTGAATCGTCTATCGTTTCGCACCCATTTTACCAGTTCAGCCCGGCGACTGTAATAACCGATCCGTTTGGTTATGGCTTTGATTTCTTCTTCTGCCAGGCCATAGACCTTACTTACTTCGCGGATTGATGATCGAGGCTGCAAGAATACCTGGCTGGAGACCATAGCGCTTCGTTCGGTACTGTATTTGTTGAAAATATAATCCAGAATTTTATCCCGTTCATCCCAGGGGAAATCAATATCAATATCCGGCATATTCATTCGTTCTGGGTGAATAAAGCGTTCGAATTGCAGGTTGTAGCGTAGGGGGTCTACTTGTGTGATGTACAAACAGTAGCTTACGACAGATGCAGCACCAGATCCGCGGCCAATGGTGGATTCAGTTTGTCGAACAATATCTCTCACGATAAGGAAATAAGGCGCGAATCCTTTTTGTGTAATCAGGGATAATTCATAGTTAATACGTTTTTTTAGTAATCCATTAATTTTACCGTAGCGTTCCTGGGCACCAGTTGTTACCAGACTGCGCAGTGCCTTGTTCGCGCGATGGGTATTTTTCAATGACAGGTCTGGGAAGATTGTATTGGTGTAGGTCCAATCCGTTTTACAACGCTCAGCTAAATATTGACTGTTATTGATGGCTGCCATACTGCTGGGGAATAGATCAATCATTTCTTTTTCCGATCGAAAAAAGTGCCTTTGGTCTTTGGTTTCGTTAGGGGGTAACTGCGACAAGGTGGTATTAAGGTCGATTGTGCGCAGTATACGGTGGGTATGGTAATCTTCTTTATTGAGAAAGTACACATCGCCAGTGGCAATGATCTCCAATTGATATGTGTTAGCCAGCGCCTGTGCTTTCGCTTCCGCAATACTGGGCCGTAATTCCACAAATAAATGGCTGTTGGGTATGAATGTAGATAATAATTCTAGAACACTATCCTGATGCGCTAAGATGAATAGTCCACTGTGAAATAGCATAAGCAGGTTTGGGATTGATGCATCTGGGTCATCGTGAATAGAAGAAATGATCCGGCACATGTTTTCGTAACCAGTTTGATTCTCTGCAAGCAGGATAACATTCTCCATTGCCGTGATCAAATTGGTGCCGGCAATAGGTTTTATACCCTGTTCCTTGGCCAACTGTACAAAACGAATAAAGCCCCAAAGACCATTTACCTCTGTCAGTGCTATATGACTCATATGTAGTCTTTTGGTCCTGGTAATAAGTTTCATTAATGGAATAGTACCGCGCATCTTCGAATAGATCGAATGTGTGTTTAGGTGGGCGAACATGATTGTTGATCTTTATCTGGCGATGTTCAAGTGGGATGCTGATTGAATAATGCCAAACCCATATTTGGTGCGCACAGTGTCCACAGCACTGGCCAGTGATTGATCTTTTACACCTGTGTCCCTGAACAACATTAATTGGTTTGCGATCGGTTTCATATCAGTAACATCGATAACAACAGCGCGGATGCGGTTCCGCCGTCGGTTAGCCCGCTGCAGCAGATCCAGGCAAAGTGCGCTTACTGTATAGTTATCATTCTGCGCAGCTGATCCTGTTTTATTAAACTGGTATCCATCTGTGTAATGCACTGCTACGGTTATAGATCGCGCGACCTGTTGTTTGTATCGCAGGCGAAAAGCTATTTGTTCTGCCAGGTGTTTTGTCACCGCTCGTAACAGCACTTCATCATTGCTGTCCTGCTTCAAAATGGTCTGTTCCACAATATGATCTTTTTGTGCAGGTGGTGTTACCATAGATGTATCTTTGCCCCAGGCTTCCATAGCCAGTTTTACATGATATTTCCGAAATAAAACTAAACTAGCAGCCTCATTAGCTACGATAGTCTGAATATGTTGCACTTCTTTCAAGTGTAAGAAGTGGACCAGTCTTTGTACTGACTGCTCCTGGACTGTAGGAAGTACCTCTGCTGTAAGTGGTGCCAGGAATTTTGGCTCATCTCCGGTGTTGATCTTGTGAATCTTTTCTGGGGTCACCGTTGTAGCAATATGGCTGACCAGTTTATTGGCACTGATACCAATTTGCCCGGCTAGTCCCGCTTTGCCATGGATATCATTGGATATATGGTAACCAGCCTGCGTTTTGCTACGGTGGATCGCTTCCATGCCACTCATGTCCAGATAATATTGGCCAAGTACAGTTGGCTCTACCAGCGGTGAATAGTTGGTGACAATTCGTGTAACATAATGGTGCATCCGGGCATACAGTGTACTATTATAAGGCATGAGTAGTGCACTGTGACTGATCTTGCGCGCCAAAGACACTTTCATTCCTTGGCATAGGCCTTCTGCCTTCGCTTCTGTTGATAAGGCTATAATCGTGCCGTTTTGATGGTGTGAGGATATTACAGCAATGGGCCGGGTGCGCAGACTGGCATCCAAGATACGCTCAGCTTGTATTTCAAAGTTTTGCAGCCGGATATGAAAAACGGAGCGTTCCATAATTTGTGGATTTGATTATCGAGATTGGTGAATGACATAGGTTACAATGCCCCAGATCTGAAAATCATTACTTTCGTCTACTGCTATTGGCGGATAATCTGGATTTTCTGGTAGAAGTAAAACAGTGCCATTTTGTAATTGCAGTCGTTTGACAGTGAATTCACCATCAACAATACAGATCGCAATATCGCTGTCTTTTGGAGCTAGAGATCGATCTACAATCAACAGATCGCCATCATAGATAGCAGCATCCATCATGGAATCTCCCTTGACGCGGACGGAAAAGGTGGTAGTAGGATTCTTGACTAAATGCTGGTTTAGATTCAAGCGCATGGCCACATGGTCATCTGCCAAAGCGGGGATACCTGCCGCTACACTGGATTCAAAAAAGGGTATAGTTATGTCATCGCTTATGATCACAGGATTTATGATCAAAGCCCTTTTCCCAGAGTAACCTTTGCTCCGTTCTAGCACACCAGCCCGTTCCAGTTCTTTCACGTACCAGTTTACTGTACCAGGGGATTTGATATGTAACCCATCCATTATCTCGGCGAAGGTCGGTGGGCAACCATGGGTATCAGTGAAGGTTTGTATAAAGTCAACAAACCGTTGTTTTTTTGGTGATAAATATGCTCTCATTGTATACGTCCTTATTCGTAACTAGTAAATTACTCGTAAATAATTTACGCTATAAGCAAGTGCTTGTGGTAGAAATTTTTACGAAATTAGGCGTATGATAAAACGAGCGTATGTGTGACTGGTACTGTTAAAGAATATGATCGGGATCGTGGATTTGGATTTATAACTGGCGATGATGGTGATGATTATTTTGTTCATGTATCTGGTTTAGGGCCAAAGTTGCAGAAATTTGGTTTACGGGCAGGACAGCAAGTGGCCTTTGATGTGGATTACGACCACAAGGGAGATAAGGCCATCAACGTACGGCCGGGTTAATAGTCAAACGGTCCAGATAGTATAATTAATCGGTTTCTGACAGCGTATAGTTTTCTGCAAAGGCCAGGCGCTCGCCAATAGGCGGGTGAGAATAATATAACAATTTGACCCACCATTCGGGGTAGGCGTTGGACAAATTCCTGTTTGCCAGACCAGCCATTGCTTTTTGGAAAGCATCTTTATCTGGATATAGTTCCAGCGATGTTTGATCTGCCTGCCGTTCAAAAAAACGAGATAATAAATTATTCAATGGCCCAAACAGCAAACCTGATAGTAGGCCCATGATCAGGCCAAATATGGGGAAAAGAGTAAGATTTGCCGCATTGGAGGTGAGAAACTCAGGAAAGAGTGTTTTCATAATTATATTGAGCAAATAGAACGTGATCAGTTGCTGAATGGTGCCGATGGCAATATTTTTTGTTAAATGAGCATAACGGTAATGGCCAACTTCGTGTGCAATGACAGATGTTATTTCAGGCAGACTCATATGCGTTAGCAAATTATCTGCAATGACCACCCTTCTGGTTTTACCCATACCAGCTAGAAATGCATTCTCTTTTTTTGTCTGACGACTCATATCTTGCTTGAAAAATCCACTAGGCCTTAGACCAGCTTTGTTCAAGATCTCAGATAGCTGGCTGGTTAATTTTTCATCCTCAATTGGATCATATTTATTGAAGATCGGGAGTATGACTACTGGAAACAGGGTTACAAATACTATTGAAACCAGAGTGGTCGCAAGCCCGGCTACGAGCCACCATGTATCAGGGAATTCAGCAAGTACCCAGAACAGCAAGCCTAACAGCAGCGGTAATAACACTAGGCTCACGACAAATGACTTTAGTTGATCAATGGCCCAGGTTTTTGGGGTGTAATTAGAGAAGCCCCACTTGTGTTCATGGATATAGCCGGAATAATAACCTAATGGCAATCCAATTATGGTGGTCAAAAATAGAAAAACTACTAAATAGAACAGAAATGCCCAGATAAAAGAAATATTCAGGTTAGCCAGGAAATGGCTAAATCCACTGAAATAAAAAACTAGAATAAATGCAAACGATAACAAGGACCCGCATATACCAATTAACCGTTTTTCCTTTTCGTATTTTTTTGCCTGCTGCTGTTTATTGGCATCCAGTAGGGGGTGAATACTATTTTCGTCCATCTACAATTTTTATGATGCTAAATGTAAATTCTCTAATTTACCGGTTTCGATAAACTGTTTGATCAAATTGGTGGCGTAAACGCCAATTATATGTCCCCCGCTGACAATCTCTAAGTGTATAGAAAATCCATTATTTTTCATTTCTGCCGCGGCAGTGATGCTTTTTTTATGATCTACCACAGAATCATCTTTGCCGTGAATCATTAGAATGGGGGTCTGTTTACTTTCCAGTGAAGCAGAGTTAATCAGTTCTTCTGGTTCTCTAACCCAGGCCGCCACAGGAATGATACCGCGCAGTTGGCACTGCATTCCTAACCCGTAGCGTAATGACAGGCTGCCACCCATGGAAAACCCGAATAAGATTATATTCTCCGGATCGAAACCGTCATTCTGTACTTGTTGAATGAGTGTATCTAATAAGTTAAAAGTTTTCTTTACCTTCCAACCATTATCAGGCGAACCGCTAAACCAAGTGTGCCCTTGGCCCGCGCTGGCTTTATAGGGTGCCCGTGGAATATACCATTTCGCAGATTGAATTCTCATGGCCCTCGCTACAGGTACCATTGAATGTTCTGTACCGGTCCAGCCATGAAGCCCGATTATGGCAATATTAGGGTTATTTGATTCCTGGTGATAGTTAAGTATCATCGTTCATTATTACTCACAGCAGCAATCATCTACAATGGCGATTGTTTCTAAATCAAACTCTTCTTCAGTCAGTCCTAGCAATTGATACCTGATACAAATTCCAATATTCATTCCTTCAATATTTCCAATCTCAGCCAAGTCGTCCTGGGTTACTTCTTTGAATAAAAAACCATCCAATAGACCGCCTCCGCAACTAGCACATTCAGGGTTATCTTCGCAAGTAACCATCATAAAGAACGACAGTGTAAGTATAATTGTTAGAAATACTCTCATCCCCAATGCCATTATTTTTTAAAATTTGGTTCAGCGGTTAAAACCCATCTGGCGTTAGATGGAGTACGGCTGGGCTCCATACGATACAATTCTCCATTAGTTGTATCCAGTAGGTAATGCCAGTGCGTACGATCGATACTAAAACTCTGCAACTGGTAGCGACCACTGGGACCAATGGTTGTATCACCGCTAAGATAAGCATCAATTCGACCTAGCATGACTTTTAAGGAGTCATCCTCTATTTGGCCAGCACCCAGAAACATGAACATGCATATGGTTGCCAGAGTGCCGGTGATGAATCCACTGAGATATTTTTTCATTGATATTCCTCCACTTTTATCTAGGTTAACGGTTGGCTTCATAATCCGCCATCCGGGTTATAAAATCTTCTTCATCCTTTGCCTGGAGCAATGGACTGATTCGCACATTTTCATCGATACTAATGGTTGGTTGTTTACCATAATCATGACCGGGATAAATTAGTATATCACCGGGTAATGATAAAATCTTATCATATACACTATGATATAATTCCCGTGTATCTGCATAGGCATTAACAGTCCGGCCGGTTCGGCCCACGAAAAGTGTATCTCCAGTGAAAAGAATATTACCCATTTTGTAGCAGACAGAGTCGGGGAAATGACCAGGTGTGTGTATTACATTAATATTAATACGCCCCAATATAATCCTATCCTTGTCATCAACCGGATTAAATAGATCAGTTGGTGTCAAATGGATCAATTCCTTGTAACCGATATATTTTGCTTTTGGGTAGTGACCGAGGAATTGTGTCAAATAAGCGGTGTGATCTCCATGAGTGTGGGTAATTAAAATAGCGTCTAACTGCCTGCTTATATGTGATTTTACAGTTTTTACTGGAACAGCAGCATCAACCATGAATTGAATACCAGTTTGCATACAGGTAACCAGGTAGGTAAAATTATCATCGTACCCGCCGCGAAAAGAACGAATCGAAAAATCAGTGTCAAACATAAGTAAATATTTTAAAATGATTTAATTGGGCAATAGTTTATCTTCTGATTAGTTGAAATGCACTATTTTAGTTAAAAATATTATTCATAGAGGTTCATCATGAAACAGACAGGTATTTACCTTATCCTTGGTGGCGCAGTGGTGTTTATTTTGGTTTTTATTGGCAAGATCATGGCACTGGTATTTAATAATCCTCTTCTTGGACTAGCTCTCATGGCTGTAGTGATTGGTGTATTTATTTTACTATATAGTATCATCCAGGAAGATAGAGTAGCGAAAAAAGACGAGCCATTTCGGGGGATTGATAAATGAAAATAGTAACAACTGATACTGTAGCAGGCTACACCATAACGGAATCTTTAGGTACCGTAATTGGCAATACGATCAGGGCTCGCCATTTGGGAAAAGATATTTCTGCAGGATTGAGAAGTCTGGTTGGTGGCGAAATCACCGAGTATACGGGTATGATGGCAGAATCCCGGGAACAGGCACTGCAGCGCATGTTGGATCGTGCTAAAGAAATGAATGCTGATGCGATCGTAGGAATACGCTTTCAAACATCAATGATAATGCAAGGTTCAGCTGAATTATTAGTTTACGGTACTGCTGTAAAACTGGCGCAAAATAAATAAAGCCACCGGATAAGGTTCCCTTTACATTCATCAATCAACCTTAAAATAACTGTTGGAGAATTATAATGATTGAATTTTTAACCTGGATGCCTGCAGTTGTATTGCCTGGTGCTGCTTTAATACAATTGGTAAAACTGTGGAAAACCCACGATCCAAGTGGGGTCAGTACTTTATCATGGCTGTTGTTCGGTATTGCTTTTGTAGGCGCCTATCTTCTTTTTGCCCAGACGGGCGGTTATTTTTCCGTGCAGGCTATCATGGCTTTTTTGCTTACGTCCGTGCTTAATTTTTGGATCGTATGGACTGTATTAAAATATCGCTTTAAACCTGATGAAAACGATGAACCAGAAAGAACCACTGAATAAATGAAAAAACTGATTGGTATTTTTATATTGTCGCTAATGATAGCTATATCATGTACAAGCAGCGAAAAGGTAGTTGAGACACCACAGTTGACAGATTATATGGACACTGTGAGTTATAGCGTAGGTGTTGATATTGGAAAATCATTCCGTTTACAGGAAATGGACATAGATCCTGATGTCATGGCTAGGGGTTTGAATGACGCATTCTCTGATAAAGAAACCGCCTTAACCAAAGAGGAAGTACAATCAACGTTGATAAAATTTCGTCAAGAGTTCCAGCAAAAACAGCGTGAAATTGCACAACGTAAGGCCCAGGAAGCAGCTGTCGCGGAAGAAACGCATCTGGCAGAAAACGCAACAAAAGAAGGTGTTGTGTCTTTACCCAGTGGCTTGCAATATAAAGTTATTACACCAGGTGATGGCCCCAGTCCATTGAAAACTGATAAAGTAAAGGTGCATTACAAGGGTACACTAATTGATGGAACCGTTTTTGATAGTTCTTATGCTCCCGGACAGCCAGCACCCTTTAATGTTTCCGGTGTGATAAAGGGTTGGACTGAAGCATTGCTATTAATGCAAGTCGGATCTAAATGGGAATTGACTATACCTTCAATACTGGGCTACGGTACACGTGGCAGAGGTGGGAAAATACCACCAAATAGCACGCTTTTATTTGAGCTTGAATTATTGGGCATCGAATAGGTTTTACAATGGAGCATGTCTGATTTTTCTATTCGATCTTATAAATCTGCCGATACCAGTGCAGTTTATGAGATCTGTCTCAAAACCGGTAATACTGGTCAAGATGCAACCCATTTGTTTTCTGATCCATTAGTATTGGGACATATCTATGTTGGTCCCTACATGGAATTTGAACCACGATCTGTATTTATTTTGGAAGATGATCAAGGCCCCTGCGGTTACATAATGGGGGTATTGGACTCGCAAACATATTACCAATGGATGCATAATGAATGGTTGCCTAAAATTCGCGTTGATTACAAGAAGCCTGCTGGTGATCCCGATACCTGGAATGAGACAGAAAAAATAACGGATCTTCTTTTTCAACCTGAGTCGCAACGATTATTTCCAGATTTTCCAGCCCACCTGCATATTGATCTGTTGTCGCGAGCACAGGGCAAGGGTCAGGGGAAATTGATGATGGATCGCTTTATTGATCATTTAAGGTTCAATAAAATTCCCGGTGTGCATTTGGAACTGAGTCTTAACAATGACCGTGCATTTAGATTTTACTGCAAATATGGGTTGCAAGAATTAGATCGTAATAATGAATCAATTTTTATGGGGTTTTATTTATAATTAGTTAATTTTTGTTATTACGGCTGCTGCCGTTTATAAAAAGTTTAGGAATGGATTCTCTAGCTTATTTAGTAACCTGTCCATCATTATTATGTACAATGTTAAAATCATTGAAATTTACATTCTTGGATTGTTTCCTGAACGTTCTGCCATTGTATGGATACAGGGTAGATATTCTACCATCTTCACGAATGTACCAGCTTTTGCATCCACTGGTCCAGACAGTATCCTTCAAAGCTGAATGAATCACATCATTATAGCGGTCCTGGGCTTCTTGTTTAACGGAAATAAGTTTTTCTTGGCCAGCTCTTTTAATCAACTGCATGATAAAATGGACTTGCTGTTCAATCATGAAAACGACTGAAGTTGTCGCCACTCCTGTATTGGGACCAGTTACTAAATAAAAATTGGGAAAACCTGCTATACAAGCACCCTGATAGACTTCCTGATTGACGGCCCATGTTTCCAATAATGATTTTTTATTAAGGCCAATTACCTCAACTGATCTTAAGTGTTTTTCAATATCAAATCCTGTTGCATATATAATCGCATCGACTTCAACTAATTGGCCTGTTTTTGTTAAAATACCCTTCGGCTTTATTTCTTGAATCTCATCGGTTACAAGGCAAACATTTTCCCGATTCAATGTTTCGTAATAGTCATCGGAGATGAGTATGCGTTTACACCCTAGCTTATAATCTGGTTCTAGACTGGCATGTATATTTTCATCATTTACTGTAGCCCGCATATATTGTTTTATCAGGTTGCCAATCTTATTTCCCCGCGGAGAATTCTTTTTGGTTACAGGGAAAAGGAGTAATTCCATACGCATAAAAATAAACCAGCGATATAACTTGGCTAAAAAGGAAACCTTTGAAAATATGATTTTCTCCATAGCAGTATATTCGCGATCCTTTCGCGGGGCCACATAGTTAGGAGTTCTTTGAAATACAAAAACTTCTTTTCCAATTTTTGCCATTTCTGGTATCACTTGGATGGCGCTGGCTGCAGCCCCGATGACAGCAATTCTTTTACCATGCATATCGACTGAATGGTCCCATCTTGCAGTGTGCATCCCAGCACCTTTGAAGGTCTCACGTCCTGGAAAATCTGATATGGACGGCACATGCAAACCTCCGCTGCCATTAATAACATCACGTGCCTTCACAGTATTACCATCCTCAAATATTACATTCCATAGGCCAGCAATTTCATCAAACATCAATTTGACAATTTTTTCACCATGGCGGATATGCGCTGTGAGCCCATACTTTGTTACACAGTGTTCAATATATGTTTTGATCTCTCCTTGTGCTGGGTATATCCTTGACCAGTTAGGATTGGGCTCAAATGAATAACAATATAAATGTGACGGTACATCGCAAACAGCTCCCGGATAGGTGTTATCCCACCAGGTACCGCCAATCCCCTTGGATTTATTATAGATCCGAAAATTGGTTATACCTTTTTCCAATAATTTGATACCGGCACAAACTCCGGAGAAACCGACACCTATGACTAATACATCAGTGTCTTTTACCTCGGGGTCTATTGTATCAACTTTTCATTTTGTATTTGTGATCATGTGGTATTTCTAGTCTTAGGGTGTTGGGTAATACCAGAAAGTTTTTCCAATATTTCTGGAAGGAATTTTAATTTAGGTTCATATTAATATTTATAATCAATCTATAAATAACACAACTTTGCCAACTATTTTTCGTTCTCCGATCATCTTTATGGCATCTTTGGCCGATTTCATTGGTATTGATTTTGAAATGAATGGATTGATTTTTCCGATTGCGATTAATTTTCCGATTTCAATGATGTTCTTTACATTTTGTTGTGGTTCATGACTCGTGAACGAACCCCAGAATACGCCGACAATTGCACATCCCTTTAGCAAAGCAAGGTTAAGGGGAATTCTTGGTATTTCACCTGCGGCAAACCCGATCACCAAATATCTACCTTTCCAATTAATAGTACGAAGTGCTGGCTCGGCGTAGCAATCTCCAATGGGGTCATAAATTATATCATAACCGCCTTTTTGGCTTTTTTCTTTGAATTGAGCGGAAAGGGCTTTTTGTCCTTCTTTATCCAATTTTTCTGTACCATATATTACGATATTGTCGGCACCGTAATTTCTGCAGACCACAGCCTTTTCTTCGGATGAAACACCTGCTACAACCCGGGCATTGAAAGCTTTAGCAATATCTAAGGCTGCCAAACCAACACCGCCTGAAGCTCCTAGAATTAGGATTTCGTTATTCTCTGTCAAATTACCTCTTTGAATCAATGCGTGGTAACTAGTACCATAAGCCATTTGCGTTGCAGCGGCTAGTTCAAATGTAATTGTATCGGGCATTTTGATAACTTGTTTTTGATTTACGGCGATTTTTTCACAAAAAGCACCCCAGCCGCTCATAAATGAAACCCTATCGCCAACTTTATAGTCTGTTACGTTTTTTCCGACAGCACTGATTGTACCGGCACCTTCAGACCCGGGAGAAAAAGGCAGGGGCGGTTTGAATTGATACAGTCCCTGAACAATTAAGTTATCCGGAAAGTTCAAAGCGGCTGCTTTGATTTCAATTATAACTTCACCATCCTGAGGAGATGGATCTGGCACATCTTCCCAAGTGAGATTATCGACTGCAGCAAATTCCTTACATAGCAATGCTTTCATCATTATATCCTTTTACCTAGTTTTATTATAGTTACAGATAATTAAATTATAATTCTTACTATTAGATTACTATAACAATGGTTCTTGGTCCAATAGATTATACGATCATTATAGTGTACTTGATCGGCACGGTTGCCTTTGGTGCCTACATAGGTCGTAAAATAAAATCAGGGAAAGATTATTTCCTGGCTGGAAGATCCCTTCCCTGGTGGGCCATCGGCATGTCGTTGGTTGTCTCCGATATAGGCGCTGTAGATATGGTAGGTATTGCTGGGTCTGCATATTTGTATGGTATTGTCCTTGGAAACTATGATTGGTTAGGCAGTGTTCCGGTGATGATAATCGGCGCATTTTTATTTATACCAATGTTTTGGAAACGTAAAGTTGCTACCATTCCCGAATGGCTGGGTGCCCGCTACAATTCATCAGTACAGACTACTTCGGCATTGATCTGGGGTATTTATATGCCCATCAGTCTGGGGATTATATTATATGCTTCTGCAGTTATGCTGAATGTTTTGCTGGATCTCAATCCAAAAATATTAGTGGTCAGTGATGAAAAGGCCATTGTTGAAAACATTGCCCACGCCACAAGTGTAAAAAAATATGATTTCATATATTCTGACACAGTAGATGATGCAGTACAGAAGGCAAATGACCGCAACCCCGTTATAATTTTTATTGATAATAGGATAAGCACATCTGCTGATTTTCAAAAATTATTTCAGAATATTCCTTTTGTGTATTTTTCGAAGGAAGAAGTTAGTCCCTCTTGGGGGGAATCAAATATGCACCGGGCCCGTGAACCAGATTGGAATATTTTTTATTCTATTGTGCTAATGGGTCTCATTATTGGTGTATATACCTTTTTAGGTGGTCTCCGGGCTGTAGTATATACAGATGTCATTCAATGCATTGTAATGCTGGGTGGATCACTATTTGTTTTGTTTTTTGGTATCTACAAACTTGGTGGTGTTACTGAATTTGTCGATATAATAGGTGCCATGGGAGAACGAACGAAAGACCATTTTTCTCTGGTACTACCAGTAGATACAAAAACACCTCACCCCTGGTCAGGGATACTCTTTGGGCTGGGTATTGTTCTGGCAAATGCGTACTGGATTGGTAACCAGGCCATCGTACAGCGTTCTTTGGGTGCTCGTTCCATGGCCGATGCCAAAGCATCCTATATTTTTGGTGCCTTGTTAAAAATATTAATTCCTTTCGCTATGGTTATACCGGGAATTGTTGCTTTGGCACATAATCCTGCCATCGCCGATGCTGATAAAGCCATGGCAACGTTAATAAAAACTATTATGCCTACGGGTCTACTGGGAATATTCTTTGCGGCATTTCTCGCAGGATTGATGTCCAGTGTTGATACATACCTCAACTCAGCGGCAACTGTATGGACAACCGACCTATATAAAAAATTCATTCGCCCAGTGGCAGATGATACCCATTATCTATTTATTGGCAGGCTTTTCACAGTTGTGTTTATTCTGGTCGCAATTTATGTTGCCCGTTTTGCAACACGATTTGAAAGCATATATGACCTGGCACAAACATTACTTTCATTTTTCCAGGGACCAAGTCTTGCTATTATAGTTTTGGGCGTTCTTTGGAAACGGGCTACTGGCCCGGGGGCCTTAGCTGGTTTGATTGGTGGCGTTGCTTTCTCGAGTTTATTGATGTGGGTAAACAATAATGCGACAATACCCTTATTCCAAGTTTCAGAACCATTTCTCTATGTTGCGCTGTGGTCATTTATGCTTTCATTAATGCTCACAATTGTTGTCAGTTTGTGTACTAAACAGGAACCAGATGAAAAATTAAAAGGTCTTGTATACAGGTATGATTAAGATCCTAACCATTACTTTTTCTATATCCGTTTCAATTGCGGATACAATTGCAAACTTTTTTCGCGGGCCAGGCCAGTTCTTGAGAGATATACTAATGAGCATTGATCTGACCATAGCAAAATTATTGTTCATTCTTTATTTTCTTGCGATTGCATACTGGGTATACAATTTGCCCAAATCAGAAGTAACTATGGATGACGTGAAAAGTGGGAAAGAAATTGACCTCAGACCGTTTGCCTTATTTGCCATGGGATCCATGATTATCATTTATCTAATTTTTTAACTGCATATGAACCAGTGCAGATGGATATCCCTTTTTATTATCTTTGGTATAATCCATGGGGAAAGTGATGATGGTGTATTGGGTTATTTTACGGAATCTAGCAGTAAAATATTATTGAATCAGTCTAACCAATTAATTTTGGGGTCAGCTGCCCTGGCAGCGTTAGCTGCAACAAAAGTGGATCACCAAGTGAAATCATATGCGCAGACAAAAGGATTGTTATCAGATGATATTTCTCATTTTGGAGATATGTATGGTGGCCGCTGGGGACACTGGTTATTATGGTCATCAATATTGGCCACATCATTAGATAATGGGGAAAATGCTAAATTGTCTGAAAAAATGGAATTTTCAACATTGGCTATGGTCACAAATGGAATTTTAACCGAAACAATGAAAAGGGGGTTTGGTCGTAAACGTCCAAATGGTAGTTGTTGTAAGTCATTTCCATCTGGCCACACTTCGCATAGTTTTACAATCGCTACCGTTGTAAATGAGCTATATGGTAACCAAATGGGTATCGCTGCATATTGTTTAGCTACATTGGTTGCAGCCAGTAGAATCAATGATAATAAACATTATTTAAGTGATGTTCTGTTCGGCGCGGGCTTAGGAACGGCAGTGGGAAGGGGCTTTGCGTTGGCTTACCAGAATCGATTAAATAATAATGGCATTTCTGCGGTGCCGCAATTGTCATTTAAAATTTATATACCACTCAATTAGAGAATGAAAAATAGAATATTTATCGTTTCGGTCATGGTATTAATGGCTTTATCCTGTGGTGTTGAATTAGCTGGTGAAGATCCAGAACCACCACGTGGTTATTTGAATAATACTTTTTTAAAATGGGCCTTAATGGTTGGTTGGGTAGAACTGGTAGATACCAAACCAGATGTACCTGAGCATATTGAAGTATTTGGAGATATTGGTTTTAAGGAAACAGAAGAAAGAGTGCTTTTCTTGGATATATACCGAAAGAAAAATATCCTAGGTCCCGCTCCACTGATAATTTTTATACACGGTGGCAGCTGGACTGGGGGCGATAAAATTGATTATCTAATATATTTATTGTCCTATGCAGAAAAGGGGTATATCACTGCATCCTTATCGTATCGGTTCGCTCAAGAAGCAAAATTTCCTGCGGCCCTGGAAGATGTGATCTGTGGTGTCGAATGGCTCAAGGCTAATGGGGCTGAATATGGTATTGATTCCAGTAATGTGGCCTTGGTGGGCGGTTCAGCAGGAGGTCATTTAGCTTTGATGGCTGCTTATACTATAGGGGGGCCATATGGATCAGGCGGTTGTAGTAGTAATGGTGCCAGTCCTCGGGTAAATGCTGTGGTGAATTTTTATGGTCCGACTGATCTGACCACTGAATATGCCATCAGCCGGGATGAAACAAAATATTTTTTAGGAATAGAGTATAAAAATGATCCAGATAGATTTCTTATGGCATCACCCGTACATTTTGTGACACCGGATGATCCACCTACCATGACTTTTATTGGCACGCTGGATGAATTAGTACCCGTATATCAAACTGATGTATTGAATGAAACGTTAACTGCTGCAGATGTACCTCATAATTATCACAGATTAAAAGGTTGGCCTCATACCATGGATGCAACGGTACCTGTAAATGAGTATGCGCAGTATCACATGGATAAGTTTTTTACCGAGCATCTGAGAAAGGTAAAATAAGATTATGGGAAAGATTTCGCTTATTTTATTTAGTCTTTTACTATTGGCATCATGCGATAATAAAAATAATAGTGTAAATGTTCCACAATTGGATGGTAAAAATTGGGCAGAAAAACTGGGTTACCCAGTTAATAGTAAAGTAGTCATGCTTCATGCGGATGATATTGGTATGTGCTCGGAAGCGAATGAAGCTGTAATCCCCTATCTATTAAATGATCAAATCCAATCAGCAGCAGCTATGGTGCCTTGTCCCTGGTTCAATGACATAGCAGATTGGTATAAGAAGCACCCTGAAGAGGATATTGGATTACATTTAACATTAACAAGTGAATGGAAAAATTATCGCTGGGGACCGGTGTCAAATCCCAGTAATGTACCTGAATTAATTGATCCGGAAGGGTACATGTGGCGTGGGGTGATCGATGTTGTTTCCCGGACACCTGTAACTACAATTGAGAAGGAGGTTAGGGCACAAATTGAACGTGCCTATGAAAGAGGGATAAAACCTGGTCACATTGATACCCATATGGGTACTCTTTATAGTAAGGTAGAGTACGCGGAAGCATTTTTTAAGGTGGCAATGGAATATGGTATTCCAGCAAACGTTATCGAGTTTACCCCTGATCGAGTGCAAAAATTTAGGAAGCAAGGTTATCCAATTACGGCCCGGTTAATCCAAAGCGGAACAGAATATACATTGCCTAAACTTGATGATTTTACTTCAGTGCCCAATGGAAAGAGCTATCAGGAGAAAAAAGAAAATTTTTTCGATCTGATCCAGAACTTGGAACCTGGTATAACTGAAATTATTTTTCATCCTTCTATTGAGACAGAAGGCTTAAAAAAAATCACGAATTCCTGGCAGCAACGCGTGTGGGAAGCAAAAATGTTTTCCGATCCTGAAGTCATTCAATTTTTGAAGAATGAAGAGATAATCTTTACTAATTGGAAAGCAATGATGCAACGGTTTAAGGAAAGAACTACTAAATGAAGCTGTTGAAATATGGTCTGGTAATTGTAGCTGTATTATTAATTCTAATTGTAACACGGTTTAGCTACAATCTTCGAGATAGGCACCCTGATTTTAATATAGATTTGGTAATCGATCCGCCAGCTGAACCAGGTGAATTATTTGTAGGGTTCGCAAAAATGCCGATCACACCGCAAGTCACTGATACCTGGAATGACTTTAATGGTAATGCAAGATATGAACCTGAACAAGGTGAAACCTACAATGATGTAAATGGTAATAATAAGTTTGACCCAATTTGGATCGCCGGGTTTCATAACCGTCGCCCCGCGCAAGGTGTTCATGATGATCTTTGGGCCAGAGTTATGGTGATAGATGATGGTGCTACACGTGTTGCTATCGCAAGTATTGATGCGGTGGGCTTTATTTACGATGATGCGGTTGATATACGTAAATCAGCGCATGGTAAAATTAATTGTGACTATACAATCATTTCGAGTACCCATGTTCATCAAGCACCAGACTTAATTGGTATATGGGGAGAGAGCTTCTTTAAAAGTGGTGTAAATACAGAATACATGCACTATGTAAAGCGCCAAACCGTTGCAGCAATTGAAACAGCTGTAAAAAATTTGGTACCGGTAAAACTAAGGATCGGACAGGATCTGGAAGGCGCCATTCCTTATGTTGTTGATTCGCGAGATCCGCAGGAAATGGATCCCGGAATCAGAATTATCCAGGCAATAGAAATTAGTTCCGGTAAAACGCTAGGATCTTTGGTAAGCTGGAGTAATCACCCCGAGACCCTTTGGAGTAAAAACTTATTAATATCCTCAGATTTCCCCCACTATTTTCGGGAATCTGTAGAAAACGGTGTGCATAAAGGTGATCGCTTATTAGCACAAGGATTAGGTGGCATAACAGTATTCGTCAATGGTGCGGTGGGTGGTTTGATGACCACAAATCCCAGCCATCCAATCCCCGATCCATTTGATGGAGAAATGCATAAAGGTGCTACATTTGAAAAAGCGCAGGCCCAGGGTCAGCAGCTTGGTTTATTGGCCTTGAAGGCAATCCGTTCTGCTGATGTTATGGAGATTGAACGGGCAGCAATTGCAATTCGTGCCAAAACAATCTCAATTCCTCTTGATAATCGAAATTTTTTACTCGGTTTTCTTCTTGGTGTTATTGATCATGGTACGACAGGTTGGTTAGATGTAAAAACGGAAGTAGCAGCATTACGTATTGGGCCCATATCGATCATCACAATACCTGGCGAAATTTATCCAGAAATTATCAATGGTGGTGTTGTTTCACCTCCGGGTCAGGATTATAATCTGGATCCAGTTGAAATACCGCCCTTACGCTCAATGATGTCCGGAAAATTTAAGTTCGTATTCGGTTTAGCAAATGACGAGATCGGATATATCATTCCTAAGAGTGAATGGGATGAAATTCCACCATATTTATATAATCATCATCAATCACCATATGGGGAAGTAAATTCAATTGGTCCGGAAGCGGGGCCGATCGTCCATGAATCACTCAGCGAACTATTAGAAGATTTTTAATAATCATATAGTGAAAAACTGGAGAAGAACAGGCGCAATAATCGGCAGTATTGGTTGTATAGAGTTCGTATTATTTTCAACTATTGCGATGTTTTTCTATGGCGGCGGCACATCCTGGAATAAGTCCGCTGAAGGATATACCTTTTGGCATAATGTTCTGAGCGACTTGGGCCGCACTGTTTCATATTCTGGAGTACCTAATACAGTTTCAAGTCCCATGTTTAACATTGCATTGAGCTTTTTTGGAATTTGTATAATTGTAATTTACCTTAGTATGGGAAAGAACTTTTTACGGTCCTATTGGTTAATGCTTCTTATTCTTATTGGTGGGATAATTTCTGGAACAGGAACTGTAATTATTGGATTTACACCTGATGATAAATTATCCGATTATCATATGCTTGGTGTTTGGATGTGGGCTTTGCCGTTATTTGCTGTCTTGCTTTTATTTATTATTTATGGTGTGATTAACGGTATTTATGACAATTTTTTATTCATTACCTGTGCCTTAGCAATTGCATTATTTATTCACATTGGTCAAGGTGTTACAGGTTTGTGGTCTCCGATTGTTGCAGCAACTCAGAAGATTGTAGTTTATTTAAATATAATCTGGTACTTGTGGATCTGTCGCAAAATATCAGCACAAGAAGTAACGACTTTTAGTTGATATAACCGCTCAATTAAGAGTTTATTTTACTATTGCTAGCGTACCCTTCTGGATTTGACCATTACTGGCTGGATCAAGCGATTCTACAACCCAGAAATAAATTCCGCTGTCCACTCTTCCTGAAAGCGAAATAGTATCCTGTCGCCATGATTCTTCAGCGGAATTTTCATTGGTATGTTTTCTTTCATATACCAAATCACCATTTACGCTGTAAAGTCTGATTATGCATGCTTTTGGCAAATTGATAAAACGTAATTTATATGGATCAGCAACATCGGGGTACATATGCAGGGGGTCATTGAAATCCAAACGATAAGGGTTGGGCACGACCCGAATTGGTACGTTCATGCTGTCAAAAGAAGCCATGGAACCTTGGTATGGTGTAATAGCAATTGGATTTTTTTGTTCTACTGATGTTATCCCGCTTTCAAGGGGCAGTATAGGTCCAACATCATTTCCATTTACATCGATCCAGTGATCATGACCAGAATCATATGTATGTACACTATAGTAATAATTATAGCCTGAGTATGAAGTTGAGTCGATATAAGAATAGGTGCCGTTTGCTTCTTCATAATACTTTGGTGAACCAATCGGAATATCGATCAGAAACTCCCAGGGACCATAATGCCAATAATGGGATGGCGGCCAGGATTTATAAACTCTGTATCCGCGTACATCCCGCGCTTCTTCATTTTCATAGTCAGGATCCTGAGCATCTTCTACATCGTCAGACCATTTGATCTTTATTTGCCCTAATTGGGTATTGGCAAAAGATATTTTAACGTCTGGCGGAGGATCGGGAACATTATAATTATTTTCATAGGCAAATTTGGCTCTATCAAAATTTCTGAACATGGATCGTTCACCTAATATTCTTTCTGCTGTGGCATCCTCAGTGGTTGACCAGGTTAGCTCATCTTCTCCCAGCCAATCGGCACCAGAACCACCAACAAATGCGATAACCAACTTTGTTTTTTGTCCCGGTTCTAAACGGTAAGGTCCAAATACAAGTGCATGTGTTCCTAAACCAGGATCCTGCGGTGTTTTTGTAATGTCCTGATCATTATTGCCAATGACCATGGTGAACATTTCTTGATCTGTATGCATCCCACTGTTGGGGTCTTCATAATCAAACTGATTATTTTCACCACCATGCCACCATTTGGCATAAACTGGTTGAATTGCACTAGATGGATGAACAAAATTAGTATTATCAGGGAGATAATCAAGGACCCCCATCCCGATGTACTGATAGGCTAATAGTTGATTCTCTAGTTGTCCCTGCATTTCATCAGCATGTGCGCTGGCCGCTTCTAATTTATAGGGCTGACCTGTGTCATCCCAGTTCGTGCCGAACCAATCATCATCACGCTGGTAAAACATGATATAGTTTTTATAGAGATCAGTATTCTCCGAGTCATCTGCTGTAAAGGTATCCGCTTTGGTGTAAAAAAATAAATCATCTTGTGTTTGCTGACGGTTATGACGCCAATCACTCCAGTTCATACCAAATTTATCTGCCCAACCGTGGGCCATAGAGTTCAAACTGAATGAATTCATCAATGTCAGATAGGCAGGATCCAATATTTTTGTGCCGATGTTTTCAAAAACCAACTCCTGTATTATAAAATCATCAAAATTCGGATAACCCCAGGCATAGGCTTTTCTGGTTACTCTGATTCCAGTTTTTGTATTCCATTGACTGATAATTATTTCTTCCGGTGAATTATTATGTGCTGTGTAATGATGATAACGATAATTATGAATTTCAATGGGCTCATTTCCAGTAATAGAATTGTGATAAGTAGAAAAATTACTGCGCTCAAGATTATGATAGGTGGTGTCACCCAATACGGCTTCAGGTGAATTGTTAATATTATACGGAGCTGGCTGTACATCATAGGTCACGTTTCTTGGCCCGGAATACGATACTAATGTGTCTCCCTGGTCATCAACTGCAAGAATCCAAACACCCTGCCCTTTAGAGCTTTGTGGTATTGTAACTCGAGGTATTTCAATAACATTTGGTTCTCCAGCCAGGTATGCACTTACATCTATGAAGTATTCAATAAAATCAAGACCGACTCGGGACATATTACCTGGGTAGGTCAGACTTTCTTGAGAATGACTATCAGATTTAGATCGATTGCCACCACCATCCAAGCCATTATTTCGATAACTGGACCACATTTTTCCTCTTGTAAGATTTCGTGGCCGGTACCCTTCAGTCATATCCTGCTGGGCAAATAACATATTAATTAAAATGAACAAGGATATAAAAATATATTTCATTGCTAGGTTATCACTTCAAGTAATCTCTGAATCAAACCGACAAAATAGGCACCATTGTAGGGTCCATACCAATTCATAACGAATGTTTCATATTCTTTCAAATTATACCATTCATCTTTGGTGATATATCCAATATAACCGCCGTTAAAACTGGTAACCAATACGTCAAGATTAAGGGCGTTAGCCTTTTCATCAATCGCGGCCGTTAATTCGCCTGAAAAATCACATGGTGTTCCTATGAATGCAATATTTCCAATTCGTAACAGGGATATATAGGCTGGAGAGGCATCCGTTATTTTTTCAAATATCCATGGTCTCACACGCCAATTAGTAGCCACCCGCATATGTGGTTTACGTAAAGGTATGTCAAATTGAATAGTACTAGTCTGTTGAACTTCATCCATTGCAATGCCACTTACATTTGCACTTATGATTGCTGTTAAATTGGATGCTAAAAGAGAGATTCTATCGAAACTATTTTCACCCTTTGCGACTGGAGAGTGGCTGCCTACGGCACCAGCACAAAAAGCCGCAAAATCAACATTTGTGAGATTTTCTAACGAGTCTACTAATGCTCCAGGGTAATCTCGGGAATAATTCATTTGACGGTGTGATAGTACTGTTGCATGAGCTGCAAATGTGGTAATTAAAGCAACTGCGCCACTTTCTTGTTGAATTTTTACGACCCGCAGCCATGGATCCCGAGAACCCTTTTCACCAACCAGGCGATTTCGGGTAAATGGGCTAGCATCATAGCGGGCATACCCAACTTTAGCGCTAATCAATTTTGCTTCTGCTTTTTTTATCGTTGCTATAATTGCATTGGCCAGGTCGCTTACAATTTCACTTTGATATTCACCGGCGAATTGTGTACCAATCCAGCTATTGGCCCAACCGCCAGCTGAACAGTGGGTATGGGTAGCGCTCATGAATATTTGATCAAGGCTGTAACCAATTTCCGGTAGCCTTATTCGCAGTGCTTCTGTGACCGCAGGCGGTATGATCAATGCGTCTAATGTAATGATTGCTGATTTGTTGAAACCATCGTCAAAAACAAACCCTCTTGCCCAGACAGAATCGTGAACTGTTGCGACAAGGGTACCTTTCCTGGCGCCATAGCCTGCTAAGGGAAGGGGATAATGTGGTGTTATGTTTGTCTTGGCCCAACCTGCTTTGAAATATTTACTTTCTTGTGATGTGTAGCTTGAATTCAAGCTATCCAGTTTTTGCTGGGCAAGTTGGTAATGTCGGCTTTCATTTAGCGGTGTTTTATCTACCGGAGCGATCGTTGCAATCAAGCAAAAAATTATTCCTAGACCAAAAGTCATAATAAGCCGGCGCAAGAATTTCATTAATTGCTAAGTTGATTGATAAAAATCATAAATCTTACCTTCTTTTTATCCCCATCTTTTTCATGACCATTAACAAACTATCCGGGTAATCAGTAATGATTCCATCAACACCTTGTAGAATTACTTTTTCCATTGTTTTGGTACGGTTAATCGTCCAGGGGATAACAGGAAAACCATTGTTTTTCAATTCGTTTACAGTGTTGCCCAAAAAAAGGGAATCTTCCGGCATGATCAGTCTCCAGGATGGGGAAAAAATATCAACGTAATTTTCTGCTTCCTGCAACATGGCGAGTGCTGTACCGCCACTATTTTCAAAATGAATTCCATTGAGCCATGGTGATGGGACGGAATCATTTATTGACTTAAAAGTGGCTTGTCCCAAAAGTGCAGCTGTTTTTATATATGGTGCTTGAATTTTAACAGATTCAAGAACTTGCCAATCAAAAGATTGTATATTTACTTTACCGGCAGCATCATTCTGGTTTATCACTTGCACTACGGCTTTAACGAATACATCAACAGGTGCAGTTACTAGGTATTCTGGACTGATCTTTATCTCAATATTCAACCATATGTTCCTTTCCGGGTATTCAGCTAACACATCGAACACTTCTTGCAATGTCGGAATTTTTTCGCCTGGAATATTGATTCTGGGGGGCTGGGGAAATCGCAGTACATCTGGATTTAGTGAACCACAATCAAATGTTTTTATTTCTTTTAATGCAAGATTAGAGATTAATGGACCATAATTAAATGTATCTGTTGCAATGGAATCTCCATTAGCATCCAGACACAAATTTTGGTTTATATAGGGGTCGTGGTAGACAATAGGCACCAGGTCTTTCGTAAGACCCAGATCAAGTTCCAGTGTTGTTACACCCAGTTCAATTGCTTTGCGAAAGCCTACTAATGTATTTTCTGGGAAAAGACCTCTGGCGCCGCGATGTCCCTGGATGTCTAGTGTTGGCGGGTAAAATAACCCGCATGATAACAGGACGCTGACCAGCGAAACAAATAGGATCTGCCTTACTACCTTATGGAAGTATTTTAACATTGGTTATGATCTGAACTATCCCTGATTGGGCCCATCAGGAATAAATAATAATATTGAACATGGTTAATCTAGAATGAGCCGCCGATTGAAAAACGCAAAGGCGGATCAAAGTATTCGACGAAATTTGAGTAAGCCACATCAATAATAATTTTTCGGCTACCTACTCCGAGTTTTAATCCAGCACCAACTGTCCAATCTTCTGTATCGTAGAAAAATTTGTACCCACTCCTTACAGCCACCAAATCGGCGATCCAAATCTCAGTCCCCACATGGTACCGGTCACGGTAATCAGTAGCGAAAGCGCTCTCAGCTGATACCAACCACTGGAAGCCACTACCTTGTTCTCCAATAATGCTCATGGCAGTATTGATATTAAAATAAAGTGGGAGTTTAAATTTATCAGATAAGAACTTGGCTTCTGGTCCGAAATTTTTCATGATCATAGCCAGAGTTAAATCCCGAAAACCAGTTCGGTAATATGTGGAAAAATCAGCCGTAATAGCTTTTGCTTTATCGATGTCAATTGTTTCTTCAACATATTGGACCTTGAATCCAAAAGATAAATTATCGGTTAACCGAATTGCATAGGCTAGAGAAAGGGCAATATCGCCAGCCTGAATCATGCGGCCAGTTCCTTCCGGTTCCAACACAGTCGTTTCTTCAAAATCTTCTGTATCAAATTTTATAAAACCAAGGCCCAGGTTTCCTCTTCGTCCAAAGGGCATGGCAATCACTCCAGAAATGATGCTCGAGTTGACAATCCAATCGGTGTGGTTAAAACTGAAATCAAAACTTTCAATATTGATCAACCCCGCAGGATTATAAAATATTGCAGTAACATCATTTGCTACTGCAGTGAACGCATCGCCCATGCCTGCTGCACGGGCTGATGGACTAATCTTTAGGAATCCAAAACCTGATTTTCCCACACGTTTGAATTCATTTTGACCAATAACCGAGGTTGTAATAAATAGCAGGGTGATAATTAATCTGGTTAGTCTTACCATGTATTTATTTTACAACTGCTAAAGTACCTTTTTGTATAATTCCATTACTTGCTGGATCAAGAGATTCCACAACCCAGAAATAAATACCACTTACAACTCTACCTGAAAATGTTATTGTATTTTGTCTCCATGCAGTTTCTGCCGCTGTATTTTTTTGGTGTTCTGATTCATAAACCAGATCTCCGGATACGGAATAAATTCTAATCATACAGTGCTTTGGTAAATTGATGAATCGTATCTTATAAGGATCTGCTACATCTGGGTACATATGCAACGGGTCGCTAAAATCAAGGCGGTATGGGTTTGGAACAATCCGGATCTGTTCTGCCATTGCATCATAAATCTGTCCGGACGGCTGGAAGGGGGTTACAGCAATCATATTTTTCTGTTCAGGTGCTGTATAACCGCTTTCTAATGATGGTACTGAACCATGATCATTCCCAAATATGTCGATCCAGCTGTCATGCCCGGTGTCATACGTGCGTACATTATAATAATAATTATAACCGGCGAAGGATTCATTATCAGTAAAGGTATATTTCCCAGTATTTTGGTCATAATAATCCTCATTCTTAAGAGGAATGTCAGCAATCAGTTCCCAGGGGCCGTAATGCCAATCAAAGGATGGCGGCCAGGCTCGATAGACCCGGTACCCGTCTACATCCGTAGCTTCCGCACCGGAGTAATCAGGATCAGTCGCATTGTCAGCAGCATCATCCCAGGTAATAATCATTTGTCCTAAAGTACTATTATTAAAGTTCACTCTAACATCAGGAGGAGGATCAGGTAGATCAAAGCCCATGTCATAGGCAAATTTCGCCTGCTTAAAATTTCGTATAATAGAATGTTCTCCATCTTTCAGTTGATCTTTAGAGCCTTGTGTTTTTGACCAGGTGAGTTCATCTAGATTGTGCCAATCAGCACCGGAACCAGCAGCAAAAGCGATCACAACCTTGCCTTTTTCTCCTGGATTTAATGTATAGGGACCGAACGCTAGCGAGTGTGTAACCAACATGGATGAGTCAGGATTATCAGTGTTGTTCTCTGCAGATGTGCCCAAAACCATAAGGTACATTTCTGCATCTGTTTGGCGCCTGTAAGTAGGTTCTTCGTAATCATCCTGATTTGAGTCACCGTTTTTCCACCACCTAAAATTAAATGGTTGTTCTGCAGCTTCAGGACTAACATAATTTTCATCGGGATCATTTATAAATGGTGGTTGAACATCAAGTGGTCCAAAACCAATATACTGGTAGCCCATTAATTGACCTTCGACCTGTCCCTGGTATTCGTTATAATTTGTCAATTGTGCGAACGTGGATACAAACGGTTGTCCTGTATCATCGTAGGATGTACCGATCCAGTCATCGTCTCTCTGATAGCAGAATACCAGATTACTGTATTCAACGGTGTTCTCTGGATTATCGGCTGTATAATTTGTTGCTTTTGTGTAATAAAACCAGTCATCCTGCGCTGATTCACGATTCACACGCCAATCACTCCAGCTCATACCATTGCCGCGGGCCCATTGATGAGCACCACTGGCAACACTAAAACTATTCATGAACGTAATGAAGGTTTCTGTTAAAACTTTTGAGCCGGTATTTTCAAAAATTATTTCCTCGATAATAAAATCATCAAAATCCTGATAGCTCCAGGCGTAGGCTTTTCGTGTTACAGTGAGACCTAGTTTATTTTCCCATTGGCTAAGGATGATCTCCTCCGGAAATTCATCATTAATAATATAATCGTTGTGGCGGTAATTATGGATTTCAACCGGCTCATTCCCGCTGATATCATTGTGGTAAGGAGAATAATTTGAGCGCTCAAAATTTGGGCCGGTCGAATCACCAAGACTGGCCTCAATTGAACTAGAAACGGGATATCTTTTTGCAACAACATCATTGGTGACATCTCGTGGCCCTGAGTATGAAACTAACGTATCGGTGCCATCCCCAATACCAAGAAACCATAAACCAACACCACGGGCATTTTGCGGATTACAGACCCGCGCAACATCTAATATATTGGGCGCTTCAGCTAATACGGCCGCAATGTCCAGCCAGTATGCCATAAAATCCTGTGCCCGGCCGGCGTTGCCAGGGTATTCTAGTGTGGTTTGATCATGGCTTTGATAGCGTGGTGTATTTCCGCCTCCCTGCAGGCCGTTATTCCGGAATGTACCCCACAGTTTTCCTCGGGTTAGCAGCCGTGGTGCAAACCCGCTTACTGGATCCGCTTGGGCATATAAAATTGAACTGGCAGTGGGAATGCCCAAGATCAAAAGGAATGCCAAAATGAAGTTTTTTTCTTTTTTCTGATCCTGCAAATTATTGACCAACAATTAAAATGAAGTTCTAATGCCAATCTGGATTTCACGGGGTGAGCCGTGGTAACGGGAATTACCGTAAAAATCACCATAATCCTGGTATTGTTTATTATCCGGTCGTGGTGTTTCCATACCCCAACGAATGAATTCACCGGGCCCATAGATAGAACTGAAACCGCCGTCACCGCGCACATCACGCTGGTCAAATAAATTGGAAACCTGAATATAGAGCGTTCCCTTGGCAGTGTTTTCCTGGTAGATCACTTTTTCAAAAGATAAATCGGTACGAGTCGTCAGTGGTCCATTACGCCACTCTGAGGCCCCACCAATTGGTGAGTATTCAAATGGATTCCCCGTAGACATACGGTAGACAATGTTAGCAGTGATATTGCCAAACAAGCCCATTGGCCCAAATTTGTCTGGTGTGGCAATAAATATCTGGGCTTTGCCATAATTCCTGATATCTGCGTCTGGTTTAGGTTCTTCTTCTGTACCGCCCCAAAATTCGACCCAATGTAGGCCAGTGTTCCCGGCATCATGGATCTCCATTCCCAGCGCCCGCAACGAATCAAGAAATATATTTGCTTTAGTTGCTATAGCTGTGCCAAAAAACCCTAATGGATTTCCTGACTCGGAACCGTCATCATTTTCACTATGGAACATCCAGAATTTCCCATCAGCAACGAATGCAGAATCTGGTATCCAAAACTGGCTGCCTACACCGGCTTCACCTTTCACTGCCCACTGTATATTGTAGGCGATATTAAAGCCAAAATAATTGTTAAAATTCTTTTTGAGTGATAATTCAAAACCCTGGATATCTTCATGAATACCATTACCAGCCATGTGAGTAAATTGGAAATCAAACAATTGTTTGGCAGGGTCCCACCAGTTTAATTGCACTGTTCCTGGACTGGATACCTGGTTGCTTGAACTCTTGTAAAAAGTGGATAAGGCCAAAATGTAATCGGAGTAAAAATTCCAATCAAAACCAAGCTCAAAACTGATGGTCTTTTCATAGGTGAGACGCGGATTGCCAAAAAAGCTCTCTTCAAGGGTATTATACAATTCTGTATCATCATTTAGGTTATTACTGTTTATGTCTGTGTCACGAGTTCCATCATTGACCCAGCGTTCGCCATACATGGTATAAAAACTGGCTAATTGGTAAATATGTCCGTAGAAAAAATGGATCATGGAACGATCGGTGATTGGGTGTGCTACACCAATTCGGGGACTCCATGCCGTAATTGATTTCGTTTTTTCAAGCAGGCCAAATGATTCTAATGAATCGTAGTTAAAGCGGGTAAAGGTATCAAAGAAATAGTCTGAGGCAGCCATAGCTGTTGTGAGCGGGTGCTTCACGGAAGGATCAAAATGATCCATGCGAATACCAGCATTGAGCACCAGTCCCTTATATTCCATTTTATCTTGAATGTACCAGGCAAACTGTTTTGGCCGTACAGGGTTTCCTGTGCGGTGGTGATACCCAATGTAGTGTAGTTGGCGGCTGTTTAGCACATCAGAATAATTTCGCGCCCAAACACTGTAATCTATATAATCAATACCAGTTTTTAAGAGATTATTTTTATTGAATTGACTGGTAAAATCAAACTTTACCTGGAAACGTGTTCGTTCCCCTTCGTTGAACGCATAGACATCTCGATGTAGATTGAACCAGCCATCCTCGTCCTTTGTGATCTCCATTGTTGAATCAGGGAAATCTTCAGGTGTCTGTGTATTGACACTATTTGAAACCCGTAATTCGTAATAAGTTCTTTCTGAAAGCATATGGCTGATGGCCATATAACTCATTTGATTAGTATTAATGATCTTTCCGGAAGAGGCGTTGTCCATTGGTAAAAAGATGTTTTTTCCGTCATCTCCCATTCCTTTAATTCCGCCAACTCCGGCCACAGAGTGATAATTCCAATTTTGTGAATATACTCCTCCGAACTTCAAAGATATTTTCGGATGTAGGTTAAGGGATAATTTCCAGGTACCTTCGAAATTATCTGCAGAGTGAGATAATGGACTAATGCTATTTACAGCATTATTATTGGTTCGACCGCCCAGGGAAAATGATACACCCTTCATCAAAGGGCCGGTTATATTCCCTTGGAGAGCGTAACCGGCATACTTTGTATAATCGATTTTTTGGTGTACTAATTGACCCGTTGTGCTATCAATTTCATTTACCCATTCCGGATTATCCCATTTCATTTTACCACGATGAATAGCAGCATCATAATAGTTGGGGCCCCAATGGTTGGCACCGCCCAGGTCGTTCGTGTATTCAAAATTACCGTGAAAGGAATCAGTACCTTCTTTTGTAACGATGTTAATAACGCCGGCTTGGGCATTACCATATTCTGCACTGAGGCCCCCAGTAATGATTGAGATGGTTTCGATATCGTATTTGCCTACGCCGATGAAATTGTTCAAAGTAAGCCCATCGTTGCTGGTCATTTTTACACCATCCACATAGTACACAACATCGGCAGCAATTGAATTCATATCGCCACCCCGGATCATGCCTTGACCATTCACATCCATTCCCGGTTGTAGAGATATAAGGTCGGCCACTGATTTTACCATTACCGAACGTTCAATATCATCCGCTGTTACAATATATTCACTGTAAGTGCGATCTACCTCGACCTTGGGTTTTTCAGCTGTTACCCTGACCTCTTCCATACCGATAGCTTCTTCATACAAAGCGAAGTTTACTTTCGTGGTGCGGTCGGAATTCACAGTAACATCTGTTTTGGTAATACCTTTGAAGCCAATCATCTGAGCGGTGAGACTGTATTTTCCAGGGGGAATATTCAAGATTATATAAAATCCATTTACATCTGCTGCCGCACCACGATTGGTGCCAGCCAGCATGATATTTGCCCCCGGTAGGGGCAGACCATTCTGGTCACTAACGCTACCCTGGATCTTACCAGTCACACCGGCATAGATCAGGGTTGATCCTGCAAGCAGGAGGGCTGCTAGAGCATTTTTAGATATTTCGGTCAATCCTGTTCACGCTGCTACAATTGATGAACGTAAAAAAAAGAGACCGTCGGACATCCGGCGGTCTCTTTAGAAGGTCTATTTAACGAGCAATAATTTCCTGGTCTGGGAAAAGTTACCAGATTCCAGACGATAGAAATACACACCCGTAGGCATGTTTGCCGCATTCCAGCTCACGGTATGACCGCCAGCTGAAACAACACCGTCAACCAGGTTAGCTACTGCTTCACCCATAATGTTGAAAACAGTCAATTTTGCGCCAGCCGTTTCTGGAATATTGAAACGAATATGGGTTGTGGGGTTGAAAGGGTTAGGGTAATTCTGACCCAGTTCATAACTGGATGCAATAGGGGCATCATCGGAAATACTCATTCCTGTGGGTGTTTCGTTATACCAGATTTCATCAATATGAACGGCTGATGAATCATCATCGGTTACTCCAACGATGATAAAAGTAGGAGCACCAGCACCTACAGCAACATTATCTGTTGTGTAAGTCCAGGTTGCCGTATCTGCTGGGGCTTCCCCATCGGCAAACGCCCACATGGATACTGTATCACCGTTTACGACTATTTTTTCCCAAAACCATGAATCATATACAATAGCGGGATGTAGAGAGCCAGCTGATTCATTTGTTTGAAAATAGAAATCACCAATAAGACCAACAGGTGATGATACAACCGTATATACATTTAGGTTGGATAAGAATTCAGGATCTGTTGCTACTGTAACATGTAATTGATCTCCATTTGTAGGGGTACCAGTTGTGGTAAATTTAACTTTCAAATACATGGTTACAGAATCGGGTGTTATTACTGCATTGGCATCAATATTTTGAGCGATTTGTATCCAGCTGGTATTATTTTCGAACGGGTCAAGCGCCCCAACTAATGTTAAATATCCAGAATCAACTTCAGCAGTCCCCCAGCCCCACCAGGCCCAGGTCATATCGCTTGTAAAAGTAAGCGCTGCCGATGGCGTCGCTGGTGTGTCAAAGGTCTCGTGCCAGCCAGCATTTACACTGCTAATGCTTAAGGCCAGAACCAAACTAGCTATTATCGTTTTATTCATCTTTTTGTTCTCCTTTGGTTTATGTTTTACTAGTAATTATAATTAAATCCGATTCCAATTGTCAAGAATTGTAATGGCATAACTTCTTTTAATCCCCAATCTTCGAAGGAACGCAGGTAACCAATGGCAGCATTGTAAGTCAAGTCTAGAGCCAGACTTAAATTTTTCCCAAGAGATGATTCGAAACCAATCCCGATATTGGCACCCCATGCAACCCGGCGATCCGTGATAGGATCAAGTAGAAATTCTGTATCCAGTGGTTTTTTTGATTGCCCGGGGTAGATCAGTCCGCTCACCTGATGCGTATAATTGTACAATCCCAATCCGTATGATGCAAATGGTTGCAACATTTTACCTGCGAAAGAACGAGTGTTGTTTGGAAAATATTTACGTGTTTTTATGATAAAATCATTCCAACTCATATTGGCATCTGCGGCAGGACTTTTATAATTATCGTAATCAACTATCCATCTAAATTTCCTATCCGCGATGGATCCACCGCTGTAATTCTGATAATGAAACTCCATGACGACCTTGGTGATCTCGTCAGTACTAATAACATATTGTAATCCTATGACCGGCGCAGCACCATACCAATCATTAAGGCCGGAAACAGGTAGGCCGGTTCCGGTTAGAAATGCGATACTTTTTTGGGCGGAAAGTGGCTTTGCTAATGAAAAGGTGACTGCAACAAGAATGAATAATTGAAAAGATTTATTGGTTCTAGTGTGCTTTGATATGGATCCCAACCTATTCCACCTTATGTTAACTACAAGTTAAATGTAAGGTGATATTGCCTAAGAATCAAGCTTGGCTGGTTTAATAATCGGTCTTGGTAAGGGTGCTTATTTCAACAGGATCATTTTTTGGGTTAATACTGTTTTATCTGCTTCAAGTTTGATGAAATAAACGCCTGAAGCAGCCCTTCGACCGGACCATTGTAGCGCATAAAATCCAGGTTGGTGTGATTGGGATGTTAGCGTTTCCACCAAACGACCCTTGATATCAAAAATTTCCAACTGAACAAATGTTTCTTCAGGCACAGCATAGCGAATGGTAGTTGTATTATTAAAGGGGTTTGGATAGTTTTGCATTAATCGGAATTCAGTAGGGATTACCAAGGCGATCTTCTGTGTTCCAGCTGCGATCAGGGATTGGTCTGCAGCGAAGAATTTATATATTACCGTTGCTTCTGCCGGTTCATTAATTTCTGGTTTGATCGAAATCACCCGGGCATCATCTTCGGGCTCAACCAGTCCAAATTCAAGTAGGATCTCACCGTTCTCAACCGCTTCCCGTTTCAAGGTCAGATTATTATTACCAAAGGCAGTGTGGCTCAGATCAACCTTGCCTTGCAGCGGGTTGTATCGTAAATAAACTTGCCCCGCAATAGCCTCCATAGGGATATCAACCACCAGTTTATCCCAATTCATGGCTATTCCGATGGTTGGTGAGGTCAGCGGTTCTAATCCGAATCTATCCAGCGACCAGGACCACATGCGGATAAAAGTCATACCGTCATCCAAGTTGTATTCTTCATCCAGCAATGGCACCAGATGGGGGAAAGTACCACTTGTTGGGCCCAAGCCTAAGATCGCTGGTTGTGAATCTGCCATCCAGAAAGAGACAAACTGCGCCAAATCCAGAACATTGACTTTGCCATCGTATGGCTCGTAATCGCCCAGAGGTGGTGTATAAAAATCATAACTGAAATCCACCGCTTCCAATCCTGAATTATCCGTAAGATTAAAGATAGATAAGGTAATTGTGTCCAAACTTGCCATTGGAGGCTGCAAGGTGACCTTAAAACTGGTCGCGGTAGTATCAGTTGAATAGGTTAAATAACTATAATGCCTTGCTGATACAGAATAACCGAATGATTGAATCGGTTCTGAGAAGGTAATCATTATAGGTGATTCTACGCTGGACCCGATAGGTGAACCATGAGGTATAGATACAGAATCTACCGTCGGGACCAATTGATCGTACAATTGCAGTGTATCGGTAACCTGGCTAGTATCCATACCGTTACCAGCGAGATCAAATACAGAATGATCGTCTGTAGCTCTTATGTATAGTCTTTCATGTCCGCTAGGTGTACCCTGAATTGTTAGATAGCAGCGCAAAATATCTTCACCGCCAATCACAGGAAATTGTCTGTAGTTCGTAATATAGTTAACTTCCGCACCTGTGGCATTGCCGCCGTTCTGGATAAACTCAACGGCAAAGTCATTTGGTTCTACCGGAGCAGTTATTTCACTAACGCCATATACGCCTTCTGTAAGTGAAAAAATAACATAAGAATTATCACTGGATATATCGGCTGTTGGCGCAATTATCCTTGGTGGTAATTGGTCTGGTAGCGTCACTCGTTCACTGATTGTAGTTTGCAACATCGCGTTATAAGCGGAATCGTAAATGGCGGTATTAGATGCTGGATGGAATTCTATTTCCTCACTTCCGCTGGGTAATGAATCCGTAGCGAAACCGATTAGTATTGTGGTCTCACCTCCATTAAGAGCGCCCTGGCTTGTGTTTGAAACATTGATTATCTGGGCAGTAGATGCATTACCGTTGTTAGAATAAAACTCTAGATGGAAATCGGTACTAGCGACTCCTCCAGATAATATATTGTAAATCCCTTCACTGACACTGAGCGAAATAATTGTATCAGATGCTATATCCGCTGCGGTTATGGTAGGCGGTAGGCGGTCATTCAAGGTCAAGTTAACTGTGCAATCTGTTATGGCTAATCTGTTGCCAAGGGAGTTGCAGACTGAATAGGTGTTAGTAGGTGTGATCTGAATAGTTTCCGCCCCACTGGCCAGCGAGTTGTATAGCGAAATTACGGCCCTGATGGTTGTTTCCCCGCCCGATAGAGATAGATCGTTTGTATTCCTCAGTGAATCAATATACGCACCAGTAGCATTACCATTATTTTGGCTGAAGCTTAGGTTAAAATCTCCCGCATCAACTGCACTCAATGGATCGCTGGCGCTGAACACCCCTTCGCTAAAGATGAGTTCCACGTAACCATTATAATAATCTAGTGAATATTCATCTAACCATGGGTACGGAAACAAGGTAATAGTACTGGTACTATTATTTGGGGATGATAGGGGGTTACCAGAACCATCATATATTGCTTCGTTGTTAATCGACTCAATGGTTAATGTTTCAATACCGCTCGGTGTCCCAGCAATACTTAGGTAAACCCAAATACTATCTTCACCGCCTGATAGCGAACCAGATGGACCAGGTTTTTGTAGGTTGGAAATTGACACTCCTGACGCATTTCCGCCATTATCATCAAATTCCAGAATGAAATCGGAGATTTCCAAGGCACCGGTTCCATTTCCATTTGTAAATACTCCTTCAGA
>ENA-ORDI01000166-ORDI01000166.1-marine-metagenome-genome-assembly--contig:-NODE-166-length-46780-cov-6.791234_pt1 | contig 46780 bp, 31 predicted proteins | sample MGYA00248628_ERZ508525 | MGnify/ENA primary metagenome ERZ508525 (study PRJEB26195, sample SAMN05422138) | marine metagenome | isolation source: East of Porto Seguro, South Atlantic Ocean | place... | reverse complement strand
TGGACCTTAAATGAAGAACAGATATCAGAGATCCTTCCGCAATTTTATCAGCATTATCCAAATTTTCATGACCGCTTGAAAGCATTTGCCCTATGGCAGGTGGGCAAACCCTATGAAATTTTTAAACTGGGTGAAGAAATAGAACCGGATCCTGATCCAATTATCCGTTTGGATGTGTCAGACTGCACAGTCCATGTGCTGACAAGCCTTGCGTTTATACAAGGCAAATCCTGGAATGAAGCACGTGAAAATATGATAATGATTCATTACAAAGATCATAAACCCTCATATAAAACTCGCTGGCATTATACTTCTGATCGTATTCAGGAAAACCCTTATACAGCAAATATAACAAATCAACTAGTAGAAGCAGATCAGCTGGAAACTGTTGAAATAACATTAAACCATCAGGCAGACGGGAGTGAATTCCTGGACTTGGGTTGGGAGAAAAAAACAACGGTAGACTATATACCAAATGAACATATTAACTATAAATTACTTAAAAAATTGTCTGAAGTTTGTGGAGTAGCATTTGTGAAAAAAGCATGGTTTAAAATGGGACTGATTATCGCCCATGAAGGTATGCTCATTGATCAGAAAAATATCATCCATGCATCAGCGGAATATGGTAAAACGGTGAATGTAAATTTTATGGAATACTATTTCAGGCAGGATGGACCACTGTTTGATGGTATCATGATTTATTCACTTAATCCAATTTATTAATAACCAAATACCCTTTTAAAAATATGACTTTTCTAATAAACCCTTATACTCAAGAGAATCATGATATTGTTTATGATATTTGCCTTAAAACTGCTGATAGTGGTGAAGATGCATCATATCTTCATGAGGATCCGAAACTAATCGGACATTATTTTGCTGGACCATATATAAACCTTGAGCCTGAATCTGCTTTTATTTTGAAAGATAGAAACAGTCCGTGCGGCTATATCATTGGCGCATTGGATTCAGCATCATTTTATAAAAAAATGAGAGGTGTGTGGTTGCCAGATATCCGGAAAAATTATGAAGATCCAACTTCAGATCCAGATACATGGAATAAAGATGAAGAATTGATCCATTTAATTTTTCACCCGGAAGAGCCTGTTCTATTTCCTGCATACCCATCCCATTTGCATATTGATCTATTACCCAGGGCGCAGGGTCAAGGCCAAGGTAAACAAATGATGGATCATTTTTTAAAATATTTAAAGAAAAAAGGATCGAAAGGTGTTCACCTGGGATTAAGTGTTCATAATGATCGTGCATTTCGTTTTTATGAAAAATACGGCTTGGTAGAATTATTTCGGAATAAAGATACCATTTTCATGGGTTTATCACTTGAGTGAATTATTTCAGAAGTTTTGTAAGTCGCATATAGTATTTAGCTCATTTACCATATTAGTAGTCGGGCTAAATACACTAGCTCGTTTTCCCATCCGTATCATTAATGCAGTAACGTTAGAAGCTGAAAATGCATTTACAGTTCATGTAAGTTGGATAAGGGCAATCATTGAGCCTTTCGTAGGGTTTCAATTATTTTTACTTCGAGCAAGGGAACCATTAGAAGAATACATAGCTTTATGGGTATGGCTGTTTTTATTGCTTGGGATTGTATTGTTAATCAAACTGCGGATGCAATTTTTGAAATATTGGTTCTTATCTGTTCCGGCAGTTGTAGGCCTGGCCTATTTTTTTATTATGTGGATGGTATTTTGGCCTCTGCCGTCAAATACGATTGTGAATAACTCACAGAATACAGTTTTATTTAATACTCATACCCATACGCATTTCAGTCATGATGGGCTTATTACTCCCGCGGAACAAATGGCATGGCATGACCGCAATGGTTTTGATGCATTATTCTTAACGGAACACAATCATAATTCAAAAACACTGGAATTAGTTCAACTCCAACAGCGAGGGGAAATTCCTCATCACCCCCATATTATATCAGCTATTGAATTTTCCGGGAGCAACCACATGGTTTTGCTGGGTTTGACCGATTCACTTATTACGTTTGGAAAAAAGGATGCACTTATTATTAAGGAAACCCACCGGCAGGGCGGTTTGATTGGTTTAGCTCATTGGTTTGACGGCAGAAATAATTCTTTAGATCATTATGTTAATTTGGGTGTAGACGGGTTTGAAATCGCCAATCAAAATCAGATCGCGTATCCTATGGAAACTCACGAAAAGATTGTCAAAATGTGTGCTGATAATCAATTGTTTATTATAGGCGGTGCAGATTATCACGGCTACGGGCCTGCATGCAACACATGGAATGCGATGGAAATCTCTAATTGGGAACAATTAACCCATGTTCAGAAAACACATGGGATAATGGATGGATTAATATATGGAAATAATCGAGTATTGTTTTATTCAGATCGGAATCTATTTGTAGAAGAAAATGTATGGTTTCGACCACCAAAATCACTTTTAAATTATTTCAGAGGGTTGAATGGTTTTCAAATTTTTTCTTGGATTGGCTGGTGTTTACTGTTTGGTTTATTAAATATTAAATGGAATATGGTATGGTTCATGCGCTGGATTCCTATTTTAACTGGAATTGCAATATTAATACAAGGTCGGGTATTGCTTTCAAAATCTGTCGGTGTTATTCAGTACAATGATATTTTGTTTGAGTATGGAAATCTGTTTACACTACACGGGTTGGGATTAATGGGAAGCGGAATCGTGTTTTATCTAATTTTGAAACGATTCTCGAGACTATTTAGATAAATCAATTGCCCTTTTTAATCCACTGTTCATCAAAAGTGGAGTGCATAATTGTTTTTCCCGAGGGATTGCGGTAGGAATAGGTCAAGTGCAATTTTCCATCCTTTGACTGAATGAGTGAGGGATAGGAAAAACTTTCTGATTTATCTGGTGATCTACCAATATGCTGTGTCCATTTCCATGTTTTGCCTTCATCGGTGGATAGTGATACTGCCCAGCTGTTGCGGTTGTTTTCAGTATCATTGTAGGCCATTACCCAGTGACCATTTTTTAATATGGTCACTTCCAGACTGGAGCCTGGGTTCGGAATTTCGGAATCTACAGCAAAAGACCAGTTTTCTCCTTGATCATAGGACTCACTAGTCATAACACGTTGAGGAGCTGCTCCTGAATCCCGTAAATACGCCATGATGGTGCCATCTTTTCTTTCTGCCAATGTCGGTTGGATGGGACCGAAACCAACAATCGGGTGACTAGCCCGCCAGGATTTACCGTCGTCATCACTGATTCCAATTAATGATACATTGAAGCCATCAGAGTACAAGGGTAGCAAAATTCGACCGGTAGAAAGGATTGTGGGGTGAATACGCGTCATCCAGCCTTTTTGCCGTTTTTCTTTATCAGCGGCTGCTTCCGTAATCAGCTTTTCATACGGTAGAGCATATTCGGCCCAGGCGGGATCGGAGTAATTGTCTTCAAATGCTTTTTTAATGGCATGATAAAAAGGCTCGCCCGGTTTCAAAATGATGATATCCTGCCAGTCCCATTCAGGCACGCCGGGTCCGTTGTAATCCGATGAAATCTTATATCTTAATATGGAATTTTCCCAGGCATTGGCTCGCACAGCAATCCAGAACAGCATGAGTTCATTATTTTGATTGATGAATAGCACAGGATTGCAGTCTGGAATATCCGGCGTGTCTGCCATGTTGAATACAGGTTCCCATACCTTCGCACCTTTTTTTAATCGTGAACCTTGAATGAGTACATCATTCGCTGTTCGTTCTCCAGACCCATAAAACCAGCAGGCAATTAAGTCACCGTTAGGTGCTTCGACAATACTACTGCCGTGCACATGCTTATCCTGGAACGGGAAAATGGGTGTTTTTGTAATACCATCATTTCCGTTAAGAGATCCGATAATTAGAAAAAATAATTGTGTTTTAAATAATAATTCATTCTTCAATAAAACCATGATATAGTCCCATATAGTAAGGTAATAAAAATACGGTTCCTGTAGATAATCCCTGTCCGTTACCGCCAGTATTTAATTCCCAAGGCCCATGATTCCAATGATTAAAATGTCTTTCGTCAACAGGGATAACTTTTCCATTAACCCGGTATCCTTTTGTTACACTGTATTCTTCATCAAATGTATGGTTCCAGTAATGCAATTTTACAATATCAGTTCGGTGACTGTTTTCATGGCGCCAGTTTAATCGATCCAGGGGAAAGCGCATCAATGTTTCAACAGATTCCTCCAGCCATTCAGCATGTGGTTCCAAGTCATAAGTTCCCCAGGCATCTTCAAAATCCAGTCCTGCTGTTGCTGCTCTAAAAGCAAAATTGAAAAACGGATTTAATTCAGAAGCTTCGAGCATCCAGTTCATATACATTGAAAATGCATAAATAGATTTCAACTCAGGATCTGTTTCATAATTGATCAAATTATAATAAGCCATGAATGCCATTTCGTCATCTGATTGGTTTCCGGTTCCTACTCCGCGGTTGAATTTCATATCGATCAAATTTTGAGCATAACTGTGATCTTCAATCAACATATTTGACAAATCCCTATAGCGTTGATCACCTGTCAAATGATATGTAACTGCGAGATAAGATAACATACTTAAAGAGTTTAATCCTCTTTCTACAAACCAATTTTTATCATGGTTTAGTTCATAGGGATTGAATCGTGCCCAGCGAGTAGGTTTACCATCGTGATCTACCAATTGAAAATCGTGATCGATGAGATGATCTGTTAATTTTTTTACATGTTCGCGAACTTGGGCTTTTTCATCTGCTGTTTCCGCAACCAGATCATAATAAAGGGCATATAGAAAATAGTGACCATCCAATTCGTCGGAGCTAGTATCAGTTTTATAATACCATTTTCCATCTTTGCTGATCGGCCACCGCGGTTCGTAGACTTTCCATAGATTATCATCATGGTCATGTTTCTTTTTATCTCTTTCAACACGTCCATCATTTGGATTTTGTCCACTAGTAGGTAGAATAGTACGAGCAACAAAACCCGGCGGCGGAGAAATGGGCGCACCTTGAGTCACCTCCCCTAAAAACTGCAATGCTTCAAATGCTTTTTTGGCACGAGCCTTTGCTTTGGGATCTTTAGTGGCGGCATAAGCGAAACATTCACCCGCTCCATACATACCAGTCCACAATCCATCATTGTCGCTGTCGCGCTGTCGAACACTGGATTTGTCTGCCGGTGCTGGCAATGATACTTCGAGTACAAATTCATAAGGCGTCCTGCGGTGGTAGCGATCAATTTCATCTTCATACCATTTCGCCTTTTCAGCCAATGTCATTTTCTCTTCATAGATCCGGCTTATCCCTTTGTCAGTTGCTATCCAGACTGAACCATCGTTCGAAACAACAATATCATTCACATTATCATCCGGCAGCCAGCGTTTTCCTTGGCGGTACTCCCAGGTTTTTCCATCAAAATGGATAGCACCTTTATGTGTTCCGAACCAGACATCTCCATTCATTCCAGCAGCCATTTTGGTAAAATCGTTGTAGGGTAGACCGTCTTTACCTTCGTAGAGTGTCCATTCAGAACCATCGAATACACCTACGCCTTGAGGACTGGCGAACCATAGCCTGTTTCGGGAGTCAACAGCCACACTACGGCAATCTGCAAGAGCCCAACTGCGATCACCAGATTTAGGTAGAATCTTTAACCAGCCTTCTTTTGAATTATTATTTTTATATAATCCCGATGCACTTGCTACAAAAACTGAATTATTCTGTGCGACAGCAATTTGTTTTATTTGTTGACCAGGAAAATCTTCTTCTAATTCCAAAATGGGTTTCTGTGATGTAGGGATATTGAAGGTGAAAAGATCGTCCCTGCTGGCGATAAATATTTTTTTCCCCGAAAGAGCAATGTCTCCAAAATGAATATCTACTTTAAACTTTTTGGTTAGTGGAATCTTATTTGTAATTCTTTGATCTTCAATTAAATAGACGAATCCTCCAGTTGGTTTTTCATTTTCAGCAACTGTAAATACAGCAGTTTGTTTTCCATTGGAATCGATAAATAATCCTGGTTTTTTTACAACCCCAATATCACTCCATTGATTTAATGATTTACTGTAATAAGATAAAGCAGATTTTGTACTGGCATAAATATCATTGTTATTTGTGGCAGTTATAGAATAAACTTTTTGCCCTTCCAATGCAAAGGTGCGTTTTTCCTGGAAGATTGAGGGGATATACACTTTTTCTTCAGCATTCAGTAATGTGCTAAAGTTTATGAAGACCGCAAAAATGATTATCAGAATTTTCATATTACCAATCACCCTGAATGTTGTTGTTGATAAAATCATGAATATTCAACTTAATGAGAATTAGGTAAGGCTTCCAAAAATGATTTTTCAATATGTGTCAATGCTGATCCCAAGACAATTGTAACATTAGGAAGAATAAAAGGTGGGTTACAATATCGAAAATTATATTTGAAGATGTGCGACAAATCTTTCTATTTTAATCAGATATGAGTTAGTAAATAAACTCAGACAGGGAAAATATGGTATTAGAACGTAGAAAATCATATAAAAAAACAACTCTATTTTTCTTTAGTTTAACTGCATATATAATGTGCCAGGATATTTCCGGGGTTGTCTATGATCAAAATGGTTCACCATTGGCTGGAGCCAATGTGATTATAGCGGGAACAAACTCAGGTGCTGCTACCGATGTAGATGGTGTTTTTTCATTTCCTTATACACCATCCGGGAATTTCACACTCATTATTAGTTATATCGGATATAAGATGGTCAAAATTGATTTTTCACCAAGTGACCCTTTGACAAATTTGAAATTCACTTTGATTCAGGGAAAACTTTTTGGTAAAGAAGTAACCGTTTTTGCTAGAAAAAGAGAGGAAACCATTAAAGAAGTTCCTATTTCTATGGTGTCTATTCGTGAAGAAACAATTACAGATATGGGAGCCACATCCATTGAAGATTTAACTGCCATGGTACCCAATGTGTTTGCTTATGATACTCAGTCAGAAACTGGTTTTAACATTCGTGGAATAACCGGCGGAGCTCGAAATCCAGGAATGGCATCAGCTGAGGGTGTTTACTTAGATGGTGTTGTTATGGGTCGACCTTCATTTATAAATACTGATATTGTTGATATACAAAGTGTTGAGTTCCTCCGCGGTCCACAAGGAACATTATTCGGAAGAAATACTGTATCGGGAGCAATCAATTTGATAACAGCGAAACCAACACCGATTAACAAGTCATCGTTTCTTATTGAAAAAGGCGGTTTGGGATATATGAAATTGAAAGGGTCAGCAAACTACAAAGTAACTGATAAGGTATACATATTGTTATCTGGCTATTCATATGACTATGATGGTTATTTGACGAATGTAATTGATGAAACAAAGAAAAAATTTAAAGATAATTTAGGTGGACGATTTTCCATACGGTCAATACAAATACCAAATTTAACTGTAGATATCAGTTTTGATTATTTGCGAGAATATCAAGATCAAATGGGTGAACATATTTCTGATTGGCGAATATCTAGTAATAGTATTTTGTATAACGACAAACCTCTTGATTCAATCTATTTCGCTATGGATTCAATTAATATTTCAGATGAAGATGTTTTTACATTTAGTCACGATACTGTTGGATATGCAAACAGAGAATTAAAAGGTGTTTCATTAAACACAAATTATATAATTAATGAATATCTAAATATTATTTCAGTTATTTCTTATCGAAAATCTTCTGTACAGTGGTTTAATGATGAAGATGGAACCGGAGTGGATATTTTGACAGGAGATTGGAATGACACGGGAGAGCAGTCTTCTATTGAATTTCGATTGGTCTCAAATTCTAATTCCCGTTTTTCATGGCTTACTGGAGTGTTCTATTACAATCTATATGAAAGGCTAATAGGGCCTGTATATCCTAAACCATTATTTTTTCACTTAGTTACCGGTTTACCAATGTTTTTGGTAGAGCAGCAATTTGCAGGAGCAAGGATAAAACCTGAAGGACGCGGAAATACAGTGAGTTTGGGGGCCTATGCTTCTGCTGATTATCAAGTATCTGAAAAACTCACCCTGACAGTTGGAACAAGATACTCTTATGATAGCAAACATTTTAAATTTCGACAGGAAGGAATACCTTCATTTGGTTATGTTAATGTACCTGCTGATTCAAATGGAAGTTTAATTGCAGGTTATTTTGATAGTACAAAATCGTGGAAAGCAATTATGCCGACATTCAACTTGAAGTACGCACTTTCTCCAGCCTTAAACGTATTTGGAACTATTTCAAAAGGGTATAAAAGTGGTGGTTTTAATACAGACTATGTTTCCAGTTATGAATCTGTGGCGATACCATTTAAACCAGAACATATAACCAATTATGAATTGGGAATTAAAGCAGGAAACAAAGCAAATACATTTTTTCTGAATGCAGCTGTATTCACAATGGAATATGAAAATATGCAGGTTAGCCAATTTCAAGATCTGTTCGAAGGGTATATGATTAGTAACGCTGCCACATCTACCATTACTGGGCTTGAATTAGATTTTTCCATCCGGTTGTTTAAAAATTCCCTAACTATTATGGGCGGGTACGGACGAACGGAAGCAATTTTCAATGATTTTCATGATGGTTATTTCAATGGTTACTGGAATGAAGACGAGGTCTTCACCGATGAAAACAATAATGGGCAATATGATGAAGGTGAAGAATTTGTGGATAAAGATAATGATTATTCTGGACAGCATATCAGTTTGTATCCTAAAAATTCATGGAGTTTAATGGTTGACTTTAGGAAACCCATAAATAGTAAAATCATGTTTGTATCTCAAATCCGGAGTGATTTTATTGATGAGAAATTATCACAGCTTTCAACAGATAAAGATGCAAACTTGTTGAGGGATGATGCCCGCACATTGGTAAATGGACATTTCGGTATCGAAACTGAATCCTGGGGCATATTTATCTGGGGAGATAATCTTTTGAATAAAGAATATATTGTTGAACAAGGAATCAATGGATATCTTGGCTTTATTGAACAATTGTGGGGTCAACCAAGATTGTTGGGGATTAGAGCGACATATAAATTCTAATTGGTTCTTAATTATATATAAAAAATATTTGATTACAATATGACTTTAAGCGGAATTGATTATTTTATTATAATATTTTACCTGGTTGGTACAGTCTCACTCGGTATATATATCGGCCGTAAGATGAAATCCGGAAAAGATTATTTTCTCGCAGGTCGCTCACTTCCCTGGTGGGCAATCGGAATGTCTCTTGTAGTTACTGATATCGGAGCCGTAGATATGGTAGGTATTGCCGGTGCGGCATATTTGTACGGAATTGTATTAGGGAATTATGACTGGCTGGGAAGCGTGCCTGTAATGATCGTGGGAGCATTCTTATTCATCCCAATGTTTTGGAGATCAAAAGTAAGCACCATTCCGGAATGGCTTGGAGCACGGTATAATCAAAGCGTACGCACTATTTCAGCATTGATCTGGGGTGTGGTAACGGCTTTTGGGTTGGGCGTAACACTATATGCAACAGCACTCATGTTCAATTTACTTTTGGACTTAAATCCAAAAATTTTGCTAGTAACTGAATCACAAACTGTTCGCGAGCAAGTGGTGGACGCAACAGGCGCCGGGAAAACACACGATTTTATTTTTATCAAAGACTTGAATAAAGTGGATCAGGTTATTGCAAGTAAAGATCCAAATCTGGTTTTGATTCAGGGTGATTGGGATATGATGGGACAAGATCATCGTAACCAGGTTTTTGCATTTCATGAAAATGAAATAAGTCCTGAATGGGGCAAAGCAATGATGGAACGGGCACGGGCTCCAAGATGGACACTCATGTATTCAATTATCATTATGAGTATTTTAATCGGTACTTATACGCTGTTTGGTGGATTGAAAGCAGTGGTGTATACAGATGTTGTTCAATGTATAGTCATGCTGGGAGGTTCTTTATTTGTTCTCTTTTTTGGCATTTATAAAATGGGAGGTATAAGTGAATTTGTATCCATCATCCAATCATTAGGGCCGAGAGCTCAAAATCATTTTGAATTGATTTTATCTGTGGATACAGCGACGCCCCATCCGTGGTCTGGCATATTCCTTGGACTTGGATTGGTTCTTGCAAATGCATATTGGTTTGGAAATCAAAATATAGTCCAGCGAACATTGGCTGCAAAATCAGAAGCAGATGCAAAAGCATCCTATGTTTTTGGTTCGATTTTGAAACTTCTAATCCCTTTTGCTATGGTTATTCCTGGAATCATCGCTTTAGCTCATAATCCAAATATCACGGATGCGGATAAAGCCATGGCCACACTTGTGAAAGATATTCTACCCACAGGATTGTTAGGCATTTTCTTTGCAGCCTTTTTGGCGGCACTCATGTCATCCGTGGATTCAGCCTTGAATTCCGGTTCAACAATTTGGACCAAAGATGTTTACCAGAAATTTGTAAAACCGGAAGCAACCGAAGCACATTTATTGATCGTGGGCAGGTTGATAACCGCTATGATGCTTGGTATAGCAATTTTCTTCGCTCAATTTGCCACACGGTTTGAAAGTATTTATGATTTGAGCCAAACAATCCTGTCTTTATTCCAAGGTCCAAGTTTGGCTATAATTGTCTTGGGAATGCTTTGGAAACGGGCTACAGGAAAAGCTGCGCTTATTTCGTTACTGTCGGGGGTCGGTTTCGCCGGAACACTCATGTGGGTGAACAGCAATGCGTCTATACCGTTATTTAAGGTATCTGAACCTTTCCTCTATATAGCGTGGTGGTCATTCGTATTATCAGTCATTATTGTGATTGTGGTTAGTTTGATGACACCGCCCGAACCCGAATCAAAATTGAAAGGTTTGGTCTACCGTTATGAATAATTTATTTTTATCAGCAACTGCAATTGCTGACACGATAGCAAATCTTTTTCGAGGTATGGGCGATGTCATGCGCGGTTGGATGATTGCTATTCCTATGGGAGTTGCAAAAGGTGTATTTATTGCTTACTTCCTATTGTTAATCGTGTGGATCATTCGTCTGAATGAAAATGAAGTAACCGTGACATTAGAGAATGGGAAAATAATAAAACTACGACCATATGCTCTTTTCTCTCTCATAACAATTATTGTTATTTATATTATTTTTTGATTATGAAATCTGAATTCATTTGCGGAACGCTAGAAGGTTTTTATGGCCGCCCATGGCGTACAGACCAACGGCACCAGCTTTTCCAGTGGATGCAGGATTGGGATGGCATGAACACCTTTATGTATGCCCCAAAGGATGATTTATTTCAACGCAAAAAATGGCGGGAAAAATATCCCGAATCTGAACTGGGAGAACTGAAGGAATTAATCCAAGCTTGCCATCAAAAAAACTTGGGGTTTATATACGCGATTTCGCCTGGATTGGATATTACTTATTCCAGTGAATCTGATTGGGACTCTCTCAAGAATAAAGTAAATCAAATTCAACAAATTGGATGTACACAATTCGCCATTTTATTTGACGATATTCCTTCAGAGATATCTGCGAATGACCAAAAAGAATTTTCTTCAATTTCCGGGGCGCAAGCTTATGTAACTAATCGACTTTTTGAATATCTCGCGAATTTTGATTCATCGCTGATTTTTTGCCCTACAGTTTATTGCGGGAAAATGGCAGAATATGATGTCCCTGGTAATGCTTATCTGAATGAAATGGGAAAAGCACTCAATGAAGGGATTGGTTTTTTCTGGACGGGACCCGAAGTGGTTTCTACAGATATCCCCGTGGAATCCATCCAGGAATTGCGACAGGTTATTAATCGGAAACCCATTATTTGGGACAATCTTCATGCCAATGATTATGACATTCAGCAGATATTCTTTGGTCCCTACACTGGCCGTTCGCTGAAATTAAAAAATGAATTGGCAGGTATTTTAAGCAATCCAAATTGCCAATTCTGGGCGAATTACAATCCTTTGAGGACTTTGGCAATGTATATTGTTGAAACTGATTCATGGAATTCCCGTCAATCCTTTCTTGATTCATCCAAAGAGTGGATGCAGTATTTTGGAAATGATGAATTAACACTAGAAGAAATTCAACTATTGGGGGATTGCTTTTACACAACCGGTCAATTGGGAAAAATGGGAAACCAACTTGTTGAAAGTGTTAGATGTATTATGAGTAAAGAACCAGCCGTATGGGGTTCGCGTTTAGAAATATTCAGAAAACTGGAAACCAGCTTGAATTCCTTATGTATGAAATTAATGGTAACAACCAATCGGGATTTATTGTATGATTATTATCCAGTACTTTGGGAGTTAAAGGAAGAAATGGAGTATATGTCCAAATGGATTAGCTGGAAACAGTCGGGTGCAGGCAAATTCAAATATCAGGAAATGGTGCCAAGACGACAGGGCATTATATATGAAATACAGAAAGTGGTTCATTCAAATTAAATTATTCCACCACTTTATAATTCATTTGATGCACATTTTCTAAAATGATTTTAATATTCTGTTCTAGAGAATATCAATAATAATAGTTGTTGCTTGAAATTTTGTGAAAATGTAAATATCAATATTGAGATATGTTTAGTGCCAAAATTGAAATTTCCAATTCCATAATGAAGGGATAAGGAAAAATGAAACGATATTTAATACTCATTTTTTTAATATCTATTGTGTTTACTCAAACATATGAAAATGAACTGAAACCGCCTCGAGGTTATCCAAACTATACATTTCTTAAATGGTCAGTTAAATTAGGATTTTTGGATCTTGTGGATTTGGAACCTGAAATTCCTGATTCAATAATTATAATTGAAGATATCGTTTATAAAGAGACAGTTCAACGCTCTCTTATGTTAGATATATACAAAAGCAAGATACTTACAGAATCAGCGCCGGTCATTATTTTTATCCATGGCGGGAGTTGGACAAAAGGGGACAAAGAAGATTACTTAATCTATTGTTTGGCTTTTGCCCAAAAAGGATTTGTAACCGCATCATTGTCATATCGGTTTTCCCAGGAAACTATTTTCCCGGCAGCAGTGGAAGATGTCATTTGTGCCATACGTTGGATAAAGGCTAATGGAAGCGAATATGGAATTGATTCCAGCAAAGTGGCTCTTGTGGGAGGTTCAGCTGGCGGACATTTGGCGATGATGGCCGCTTATTCGGCAGATGAATTGTATTTTTCATCTGGTTGTGATGATAGTGATATAAGTACTGGTGTTCAGGCTATTGTCAATCTTTATGGTCCAACGGATTTAACCACAGACTTTGCTATTGCACAAGAAGCTACAAAATATTTTTTAGGAGAAACCTATGATAAAAACCCGGAAATTTTTGTTAAAGCTTCACCCTTAACATATATATCTCCCGGTGATCCTCCGACCCTCACAATGCATGGGAGCATTGATAAAGTTGTACCTATTTATCAGGGAGATGTGCTTGATAAAATCCTTAAGCAAAACGGCGTTACCCATGAATATCACCGCTTGCAGGGCTGGCCCCACACTATGGATGCCACTGTACCGGTAAATGAATATGTTCAAAATGTGATGACAAATTTTTTTAAAAAATGGTTAAATGGTGATTAAATATGAGTAATGCCAAAACGATTTTTATTATATGTATTATTTTTTATTCATGCAGCATATACGCAGCAACTAACACCAATGGAAATAATTGGGCAGAAAAATTAGGCTATCCAAAAGGAAGCCGGGTTGTCATATTGCATGCCGATGATATTGGTATGTGCTATGAAGCTAATCAAGCTGCAAAGTATTATTTAGAAAATGAATTGATTCAATCGGCTGCCGCCATGGTGCCTTGTCCCTGGTTTAATGAAATTGCAGCATGGGCCATCAATAATCAGGATAAAGACATCGGGCTGCATTTAACACTTACAAGTGAATGGCAAACCTATCGGTGGGGAGGGATTTCCGATTCGCATGATATTCCCGGTTTGCTGGATGGAGATGGTTACTTGTGGCGGGATGTGAGAGATGTGGTTTCACATGCGTCGCCTGAAGAAGTTGAAAAAGAAATTCGAGCCCAAATTGATCGTTCCATAAAAATGGGCTTACACCCTAGTCATATTGACACTCATATGGGGACGTTATATTCAAGGGTTGATTATGCAGAAGTATTCTTCAAAGTGGCGATGGATTATGATATTCCAGCGAATGTAATTGAATTCACTCCAAAACGTGTTGAAAAATTCAGAAAGCAGGGTTATCCTATCACAGAAAAAATGATTGAAAATGCCGGTAACTATACACTGCCAAAACTGGATGATTTCTTTTCCGTCCCAAATGGAAAAACATATGAAGAAAAGAAAGCCAATTTTTTCAAGTTGATTCGTTCACTGGAACCAGGAATTTCTGAAATAATATTTCATCCATCCGTAAATACTGAAGGTTTGAAAAAAATCACAAATTCGTGGCAGCAGCGCGTGTGGGAAGCAAAAATGTTTTCTGATCCGGACGTCATCCAATTTATGGAAGATGAAGACATCATTTTCACCAATTGGAAAGACATGATGAATCGTTTTAGAGAACGGGGAGAAGATTGAAAATTTTAAAACGATTGATCATTGCAATTCTTGTTCTGATTATCATTGCACTAGGCTATTTATACAGAAATATTGCGGACCGGCATCCCGGTTACACATTGAATTTAAATATTAACCCAAGTATGCAGCCTGGAATAATTCAAGTTGGATTTGGAAAAATTCCTATCACACCTGAAATTATCGATACATGGAATGATATGGATGGAAATGCCAAATACGAACCAGAAAAAGGGGACTCCTACAATGACTTAAATGGAAATGGGAAATTTGATCCAGTATGGATTGCCGGCTTTCATAACCGCAGACCAGCCAATGGAATTCATGATGATATTTGGGCGAGAGTCATGGTGTTGGATGACGGACAAACTCGCATGGCAATTGTTGGTTTAGATGTTGTAGGTTTTTTACATGATGATATTGTCGATATTCGCAAGGCATTATCTGATGAACTGAATATTGATTATACAATTATATGCAGTACACACAACCATGAGGGACCTGATCTAGTAGGAATTTGGGGCGAGAGTCCATTTAAGAGTGGTGTAAATCCAGACTATATGTATCATGTAAAAGATCAAACAATTGTAGCAATTAATAATGCAGTAAGAACAATGCGCCCAGCAAGGTTGAAATTTGCACAAGATCTGCAAAGGGGCGCAGATTTTGTTATGGATACCCGAGAACCACAGGAGATGGATTTTGGCATCAGAGTGATACAGGCAATCGATATAGAAACAGATACAACACTTGGGTCCCTCATATCTTGGGGGAATCATCCTGAAACACTTTGGAGTAAAAATTTATTCATCAGTTCAGACTTTCCTCACTTTATAAGGGAAACTGTGGAAAAAGGAGTGCAAAGGGGGGAGCATGTTCTAGCAAAAGGTATTGGTGGCACGGCGGTCTATATCAGCAGTTCAGTGGGCGGACTAATGACCACGAGACCCGGTTTTCCAATTCCCAATCCATTTACCAGTGAGCAACTTACCGGTGCTACATTTGAAAAAGCCGAAGCACAGGGTCAGCAAGTTGGATTATTGATATTAAATGCCCTAAGTAATAATGATGCAGTCGATATTGAAAAAGCAAATATCAAACTCCGGGCGAAAACTATATCTATTCCCTTGGATAATAACAATTTCAGACTCGGTTTTGCATTGGGAGTTATCAGCCATGGCACAACAGGGTGGATGAATGTTCGCACGGAAGTGTCAGCTTTTCAAATCGGCCCTGCCAGTTTTATCACCATTCCGGGAGAGATCTATCCAGAAATTGTGAATGGTGGGGTGGTATCACCTCCTGGCCAGGATTTTGCAATTTCTCCTCTTGAAGTTCCACCTTTACGGTCATTTATGCAGGGAAAATTTAAATTTGTATTTGGATTGGCCAATGATGAAATTGGCTATATCATTCCCAAAAGTGAATGGGATGAAAAACCGCCCTATTTGTACAATGACGATGAATCGCCTTATGGAGAGGAAAACTCCATCGGACCAGAAGCAGCTCCTATTGTATACAAAAGCCTTATTGAATTATTAGGTAGTCTTTACAATGATTAAAAATATTCACATGAAAATTTCAGGATATGCCGGAATAATTGGAGCAATTCAATTTATTATTATTCCCATCATTGCTATGTTTTTTTATGGCGGTGGAACCGCCTGGGACCCTGCTGCGGAAGGCTACACATTCTGGCAAAATTTCTTTAGTGATTTAGGAAGAACATTTGCCTATAATAGCGTGGAAAATGCAATCTCCAGTCTATTGTTTAACGGTTCCCTCGGTTTGTTTGGTGTAGCGCTTGTATTGCTTTATTCAGCTTCATTTCGATTGTTTTCATCCCTGTTGGGTTATTTGATTACTATTACAGGCATAGTGTCAGGTATAGGTATGGTCATCATAGCAACGGCTCCAGACAATTTACTCCCGGATCTGCATATGCAAGGAGTTTGGATGTGGGCTTTTGCTTTATTGGGTGCTGTGGTTCTGGTGATCATTCACGATATTCATTCCAAAACAAGTATGAAGCGATTTCTGACTTTGAGTATTATATTAGCCTTGGCTGTAGCCTATCATATTTCACAGGGGTTTGTCGATGTGCGGGGACCACTAGTGGCTGCAACACAAAAGATTGTGGTGTATTTAAATTGTACATGGTATTTATGTTTAAGTAAACGAATGAAAGATCATTCGAATATGGTTTAGCCCGGTAGATATTTTTAAATTATTTAACAATCGCTAAAGTACCTTTTTGAATTTTTCCCGTACTTGCAGGGTCAAGTGATTCCACTACCCAGAAATAAATACCGCTTACAACCCGGCCCGAAAAAGAAATGGTTTCCTGACGCCATGATTCTTCTGCTGACTGTGCATTTAAATGCTTTTTCTCAAATACCAGATCACCGGAAGCTGAATATATACGAATAATACAATTTTTCGGGAGATTAATAAAACGCAGTTTATATGGATCAGCTGCATCCGGATACATGTGCAGTGGATCATCATAATCCAATCGATACGGATTTGGTACAACTCGAATGGGAACAGACATGCTGTCATAAACTGCATGTGACATTTGAAAGGGGGTTATGGCAATTACATTTTTTTGTTCAGGAGAGGTAATACCGCTTTCCAATGGTGGAATTGGTCCCAGGTCATTTCCATTCATATCATACCAGTGTTCATGTCCAGAATCAAAAGTATGGACACTATAATAATAATTATAGCCGGAATATGAACTGGAGTCTATATAGGAATATTTTCCTGTATTGCTATTGTAATAGTTTGAATCTCCAAGGGATATTTCTTTTATAAATTCCCAGGGGCCATAGTGCCAATAATGGGAGGGCGGCCATGACTTGTAAATGCGATACCCGCGCACATCCTTTGCTTCATCGCCTTCATAATCGGGATCAAGAGCATCCTCGGCATCATCAGACCATTTTACAATCACCTGCCCTAATCGTGTATTCCCAAACCATATTTTTACATCCGGCGGAGGGTCAGGAAGATCAAACCTGTTTTCATAGGCAAATTTTGCTCTTTCAAAATTTCGAAATAATGATCTTTCACCCATTTTTATTTCAAGTTTTGCTTCTGGTTTTAAAGACCAGGTGATTTCATCTTCACCCAGCCAATCCGCAGCTGAACCACCTACAAAGGCAATCACAAGTTTCGCTTTTTGACCCGGTTCTATTCTATAAGGTCCAAATACAAGTGCATGTGTACCTGTCTCCGGATTACCAGTCGGTGTTTTTGTAATATCATGTTCGTCATGCCCTACTACCATATTGAACATTTCAGAATCAGTATGTTGGGTGGAATTTGGATCGTCAAAATCATATTGATCGATATTTCCACTATGCCACCATTTTGCGTAAGCAGGCTGACTATCACCCGCTGGTTGAGTGTATTGCGGATCATTTGGGGAAAAATCCAATACACCCATACCAACATATTGATATGTTAATAATTGATCTTGTACTTGGCCGAAAAATCCCCCGCTGGATGAAGTTATCCCCCTTGTAGCAACCTCAAGTTTGTAAGGTTGCCCTGTATCGTCCCAATTTGTTCCGAGCCAATCATCGTCTCTTTGATAAAAAATGATATGATCATCATAATCATCTGTATACTCTGGTTCATCCGCTGCAAACGTATCCGCCCTGGTGTAAAAAAACATATCATCTTGAGTCGGCATACGGTTTACCCGCCAGTCACTCCATTCCATACCTTGAGCATCACCCCACTGGTGCCCCATGGAATTTAAAGTAAATGCATTCATGAGAGAGAAATATGCGGGGTCCAGTATTTTGCTTCCTATGTTTTCAAAAATGAGTTCCTGGATTATAAAATCATCATAATCAGGATATCCCCAAGCATATGATTTTCGAGTTACCCGGATACCAGTTTTAGTGGTCCATTGGCTAATGATTATTTCTTCTGGTGCTGTATCATGAGCGGTGTATTCATGATATCTGTAATTATGTATTTCCACAGGTTCACTGCTTTCAACACTGTAATGGTATTGAGAATAATTACTCCGTTCAATATTTGGGTAGGATGAGTCACCCAAAATTGATTCTGAAGATTGACGTATATCATAGGGCGCAGGATCAACATCATTGGTAACATTCCTTGGGCCCGAATATGATACTAAGGTATCACTCGTTTCATCGACAGCTAAAATCCAAACACCTTGCCCCCTAGAACTTTGGGCGATAGTTGCACGCGGCATTTCTACTACATTGGGGTCACCGCTAATATATGCTTCAACATCAAGAAAATATTCAATAAAGTCTAATCCGACCCTCGACATATTACCCGGGTAAGTTAAGCTTTCCTGTGAATGACTCCCTGAATCATTTCGATTGCCGCCACCTTCCAAGCCATTATTCCTGTAAGTTGACCACATTTTACCCCGGGTTGAGTTTCGCGGGGTGTAACCATCAATCATATCCGCCTGGGCATTGATTGTTGTAAATAATAACCAAATTGTAAGTACAAACTGCCCTAAAATTTTCATGAACTTAATTGAATTAAACGCTGAATAATTTCAACGAAATAGGCACCGTTGTAAGGTCCGAACCAATTCATAATAAATGTTTCATATTCATGCAGGTCGTACCACTTATCCTTGGTTATGTAGCCCACATATCCACCGTTGAAACTGGTAGCGATAAAATCAATGCCCAGCGGTTCAGCAACATATTCGATTTCGGGAATTAATTCTCCTGAAAAATCGCTGGGAGTGCCGGCTAAAACAATATTACCAATTTTTAATATGGATATGTAATGCGGAGTAGGTTCATTTAAAAGATTAAAAATCCAAGGCCTCAATCGCCAATTAGTACTGATCCTCCAATGTGGCTCACGAAGAGGTAAATCAAACTGAAATGCATCCATATTTAATTCAGTATAAACTGGGATGAGTGAATAATCAGAAGAAATTTTACTCTTCAATTTTGATGCCAACCATGCCATTCGCTCAAACTGCCCAAATCCGCCACTAGCCGGACGATGACTTCCAACACCCCCTGCACAATATGCAGCAAATTCAACATTGGGTAATGTTTCCAATAAATCCACCAAAGTTCCAGGATAATCTCTCGAAAATCTCATTTCACTTCCAGATAAACAGGTAGCATGGGCGGCAAATGTTGTAATGAGTCCAATCTCACCTGATTCTTTTTGGATTTTTATTAATCGAAACCAAGGATCAATAATCCCTTTTTCACCTACTAATCTATTATGGATTAATTCACCTGCATCATATTTGCTGAATCCTAGCTTAGCATGATCAACATTATAAAGAGCTTTTTGAATTGTTGATATGATAGCATCAGATATATCATCGACTACTTGTTGATCGAATTCACCGGCAAATTGATTTCCAATCCAGCTATCAGCCCAGGCGCCATAGGAGCAATGGGTATGTGTCGCAGACAAAAATACATTCTCAGGGGAAAAATCAATTTCCGGCAATCGCTTTTTTAATTCATATGTCACTGAGGGAGGAACAAGCAAAGCGTCTAGAGTGATCAATGCTGTTTTATTCACACCGTTATCAAAAACGAATCCTCTAACCCAGACTGAATCGTGTACGCCAATGGATAATGCACCTTTTCGATCACCGTATCCAGACAAGGGTACTGGATAGGAGGGAGTCATATTTGTTTTTGCCCAGCCGGCTTTGAAATAGGAACCTGTAGTATTCGATTGGGCTGCTAGCAGGCTGTCTAACCTGGCCACCGCCTTTTGGTAATATCCTGTCTCATGCACATGTGTCCGATCAACTGGTGTGATCGTTGCTAAACCCAGGATTAATAATATTGTAAATGTACTTAACATTATTTTTTTAATCATTCAATCCAAACCTTGATCTCTTTCTTAAGGGATATCTAATTCATCCAAGATTAATTTAAGGCTATCAGGATAATCTGTAATGATGCCATCAACTCCCTCTACAATGAGCTGTTTCATTATATGAGTCTTGTTTACGGTCCAGGGAATTACTTTGAATCCAGCCTCCTGAATTTCGTGTATACTGCTGCCTAAAAATAATGGTTCTGAGGGTGTTACAAGTTTCCAAGACGGTGAAAAAATATCTATATAGTGCTTTGCTTCTAAAAGAACAGCTAATGATGTACCGCCTATTTGGTCAAAATGAATTCCATTGAGCCATGGTGAAGAAATAGAATCATTTATAGCTTTATAAGATGATTGTCCTAAAAGTCCTGCTAAAACAATACCAGGTTGTTGAGTGCGCACGTATTCTAGTATATTCCATTGAAACGATTGAATATTTACTCGAGACACACGATCATTAGTTTCAATCACATCCAATACAGTATCAACAAAATCATGAATTGGTAGTGTTTCCGGATAATTGGGGTTTGTTTTTAATTCGATATTACACCATATATTTTTTTCAGGATACTCGCCAAGTAAATCGAATAATTCCTGTAAAGTAGGTATTTTTTCACCGGGAATATTCTTTCTTGGCGGTTCAGGGAATCGAGATATATTAGGGTTTAAGGAGCCGCAATCAAATAATTTGATTTCTGATAGTGTCAGGTCTTTTATAAAAGGAGGATGATTCATAGAATTAGTTAAAATTTGAGAACCGTCATGATTTAAACAAATATCTGAATTGATTGATGTATCATGGAAAATAACAGGGATATGGTCTTTTGTTACGCCAATATCGAATTCTAAAGTTGTTACACCTGAATGAATGGCCAGGCGGAATCCTTCAATCGTATTTTCAGGCGCCAGCCCGCGAGCGCCTCGGTGGCCTTGGATATCAAATGGTTGTTTAGAATGATCAAAACATGAAAAGAGAATTACTCCAATACAGATTGTAAGTAAATAAAGAAAATATTTTTGAAAAATAATTCTTAAATGCATTTAAAATGACTCTCAATTTTTTTCATCATGTAACTTTCACAACTTTTTTATTTATTCCAAATAGTCAGGTTCTTCAAATTACGTTTATTATCTGTCAGTAAGACTGCAGCAATTAATGCGATGGCAAACATTACGATATTGCCGATTAGTCCCGTATAATATAAATCAAATGGAGCATGCATCCATTCAGGTACCAAACTGTATTTTGCAAGAATAGTCCACAATGTGAACAAAATAGTGATGATTAATCCAATCCAGATTGATTTCACATTTCCCCTATTAGTAATAAAGCCAAGCAGATAAAGCCCCAGTAGCCCGCCACCGGTTAACGATGTAAAAATAACCAATGTGTCCTGCAGGGTTTTAGTATTTGATGAATGAAGGATGATGGCCCCCACAATCATAAAAACAGCTGTGCCACTGGCGATGAACTTGGCAACACGCAGATAATGGCCATCATTACGGTTTTTGACTAAATGCCTGCGATAAATGTCGACTATACCAACAGTTGAGATCGCATTGATACTGGAGTCTAAAGACGACATTGCGGCAGCCATGGCAGCCGCAATTACCAGGCCAGTGAGTCCCACAGGGAGGTAATTCATGATGAAATACGGGAATATTTGTTCAGCTTTACGAACTCCATTCAACATTTCAACTGTTTCAATCGTTGGGGAAATTTTAAATAAAACATACAGCGAGGTACCGATAAACATATAAAAAGCCCAGATCGGTAAACTGGAAGCAACGCAAACAAACATCGCTTTTCTGGCTTCATACGTATTCTTTGCTGCTGCGAATCGCTGGATTGTATTTTGATTCGCACAGTATTCAGTCAACCAACTGGTGAGCCCAACAAGAAAAAGCATTGAACCCGTTTTGGTAGTCAGTGAAAAATTCCATTTAATAGGTTTAAGACCAGAATCTGTAAGTTCAGAGAATGAAAGTTTTCCATCTGCAATTGCTACGGATAAAATTTGACTCAATCCTCCCGGCACATGATGAATGATGATTCCCAAAGATAACAAACCCCCCAACACAAGTAATATTGTCTGGATAACATCTGTCCAGATCACTGCTTTTATTCCGCCAATTACAGTGTAGAGAGCAACAAACACACCACTTATCAATATGCTGAACGTTATTGAAATACCGGTCATTTCGTGCATTAGCATGGAAACCAGGTAAAGAATCATACTAATTCTGAATAACTGCGCTAAAATAAATGTAACTCCGCCATATACTCGTACTGAAGGACCAAAACGATCTTCGAGATACTCATAAGCAGTAGTAACATTTTTACGGCGAAAAAAGGGAAGAAACATATAAGCAGCAATAAATACTCCGATAGGCAAAGACCATGTTAAAATAAAACGAATCCATGAAGTTTTAAATGCATCTCCTGGATATGATAGGAACGTGATAGAACTTATAGATGTGCCGACAAGACTTAACCCTAATACCAAGCCAGAAAAAGAACGACCACCTAGAAAATATTCTTCAGTATTTACATTTTTTCTTGAGAAGTAGAGACCCATTCCGACAACAAGAATGAAATACCCGATAAGAAAAGTTAAATCAATCCAGTGTATTGTCATACAGAGTTGCTTGATTCATCTAATTAGTCCCCAGAAAAATCTGAATTATAAATATCAGCCTTTATGACACAAAATATTATCAAGTATTAGCTGACTAGCGAAAAATATAAGTTAAAAAGATCCTCCGATAGAGACACGTAAAGGTGGTTCAAAATATTCGTCAAAGTTTGAATACGCTACATTAATAATAACTTTTCGATGGCCCAACTTTATCTTCAAACCAGCTCCGACCGTCCAATCTTCAGTATCATAAAAGAATTTGTATCCACCACGCAAAGCAAGCATATCTGCAATCCAAAGTTCTGAACCAACATGGTATCGATCACGATAATCAGTGGCAAATGCGCTTTCTGCTGATATTAACAATTGCATGGGGCCACCTTGTTCTCCAATCACACTCATAGCTGTATTAATATTAAAATAAAGGGGGAGTTTGAATTTTTTTGTTAAAAATTTTGCATCTGGACCAAAATTTTTCATCACCATTGCAATTGATAGATCCCTGAATCCTGACAGATAATACGTTGAAAAATCAAATGCAAAACCCTTAGCTTTATCATCATCAATAAATTCTTCAATATATTGCCCTTTAATACCGAAAGATAATCGATCAGTCAATCTGATGGCGTAAGCTACACCGATAGCAATATCACCGACTTGAATAAATTTTCCTGTTCCTTCTGGTTCAAAAACGGTTGTTTCTTCAAATTCTTCAGCTGCAAATCTAATTATACTTAAACCTAGGACGCCTTTAGCGCCCAAGGGAAAACCAATTACACCGGAGAAGAGTTTGGAGTTGACTATCCAGTTTGTATGATTAAAACTAAAATCAATATTTTTTACATTAGTAAGCCCTGCAGGATTAAAAAAGATTGTGGTAACATCATTTGCAACTGCTGTAAATGCATCCCCCATACCTGCTGCTCGAGCCGAGGGGCTTATTTTTAAAAATGAAAAACCTGATTTTCCTAATCGCTTAAATTCATTTTCTGCAAACAGAGAAGAGCAAATGATCAAAAAGAAAGTGATCAAAAAGAAATAATACTTATTGTTAATAAATGATTTCATATATTTGTTTATTTAACAATTGCCAACGTACCTTTTTGGACTTGACCCAAACTTGCAGGGTCTAATGATTCCACAACCCAAAAATAGATTCCACTGACAACTCGCCCGGAAAAAGAAATTGTACTTTGTCTCCATGAAGATTCTGCAGAAGTAGCTTTTGAATGTTCTTTTTCATATACAAGGTCGCCTGATGCAGAAAATATCTTTATCATACAATGTTTTGGCAAATTAATTATCCTAATTTTATAAGGATCAGCTACATCAGGGTACATATGTGCGGGATCTAAAAAATCCAATCTATATGGATTAGGTACAACCCTGATTTGCTCTGCCATTTGATCATAGATTGGAGCTGATGGTTGGAAGGGTGTTTCAGCAACCATATTTTTTTGTTCTGGTGAAGCAAAACCACTTTCATAAGATGGAACAGGACCATGATCAATACCATATTTATCTATCCAATGATCATGTCCTGAATCAAATGTCCTAACACTGTAATAATAATTATAACCTGCAAAAGATTCTTCATCGTGAAATGTGTATTTCCTTTTAGAAGAATCGTAATAGTTTTCATCTTTCAAGGTAATTTCTTCCACAAACTCCCAAGGGCCATAATGCCAATCGAATGAAGGCGGCCATGATCGATACACTCGGTATCCTTCAACATCATATGCTTCATCCCCATTATAATCAGGATCTCGTGCGGAATCAGCTTTATCACTCCAAGTGAGGATCGTATTGCCAGAGGGGCTATTATGAAATGTAACACTAACATCTGGAGGCGGGTCAGGTACATCAAAGCCCATATCATAAGCGAATAGAGCTTTCTTGAAATTTCTAATAATTGAGTGTTCACCATCTTTTAACTCAAATTTAGCGGAAGCTTCTTTCGACCAGGAAAATTCATCTTTGTCATACCAATCAGCTCCAGAGCCAGCTGCAAATGCAATCACAATTTTTGCTTTTTCTCCAGGGTTTAATGTATAAGGACCGAAGACCATGGCATGGGTAACCAGCATAGATGAATCAGGATTTTCAGCAATAGCTCCATCTGAAATATCAGTCAGCATACGATACATTTCTTTTTCTGTGTGTCTGGATTGATTGGGTTCCTCATAATCATATTGATTACTGTCGCCGCTTTTCCACCATTTAAACGCATAGGGTTGATTCGATGATTCAGGTGCTACATATGTTTCCTCTGGATCATTTTTAAAGGGAGGTTGTAGATCAATTGGGCCAAAACCTATGTATTGGTAGCCCATCAACTGATTATCTGCTTGTCCTTGATATTCATTATAGCTATTGAAATCTGCAAATGTTGCTATAAATGGTTGACCAGTATCATCATAAGATGTTCCTAGCCAGTCGTCATCCCTTTGATAACAAAATACTAATTCATTATACACTGCAGTACTCTCGGGATTATCAGCCTCATAGTTTGCTGCACCTGTATATAACAACCAATCATCCTGGGCTGATTCACGATTTACTCGCCAGTCGCTCCAGCCCATGCCATTGCCTTTCGCCCATTGGTGGCCACCACTAGAAACACTAAAACTATTCATAAATGCAAAAAAAGTATCAGAGAGGTTTTTTGAACCGGTATTTTCAAAAATGATCTCCTGCATTATAAAATCGTCATATTCCTGATAACTCCAAGCATATGCTTTTCTTGTGGTGGTAATCCCCATTTTATTATCCCACTGACTTATGATTATTTCCTCTGGAAATTCATCATCAGGTATATATTTTCCATGAATGTAATTATGGATTTCTATGGGCTCATTACCTTGAACAGAATAATGATAAGGTGAATAATTTGAACGTTCAATATTTGGCCATGAGGAGTCCCCCAACGCTTCTTCAACAGAACCATTCATGGTATATCGTTTATCATCGATATCATATGAAACATCACGGGGGCCGGAATAGGAAACAAGTGTATCGTTTTCGTTTGCAACAGATAAGACCCAGAGACCAACTCCTCGAGCATTTTGCGGGTTACATACGCGAGAAACGTCAATTAAGTTTGGATCTCCATTAATGTATGCTTCTACATCAAGCCAATATTCCATGAAATCCTGTGCTCTTCCAGCATTCCCGGGATATTCTAATGTGGTTTGATCATGGCTCTGATATCTAGGAGTATTTCCGCCACCCTGTAGTCCATTATTCCTGAATGTATCCCAAAGTTTTGCCCTGGTTAACAATCTGGGAGAAAATCCAGCCACAGGGTCAGCTTGCGCAGAAAGTTTGAAAAATGATCCTAAAAGGATAATTGTAAAAAATAATAAATGATTTGTTTTCCTATTCATCCAAATAATATTACTTGATTAGAAAGATGATCGAATTCCAATTTTAATTTCTCTTGGAGAACCGTGGTATCTAGAATTAGCATAAAAATCACCATATTCTTGATAGAGCTCATTATCGGGACGGGGTGATTCCATTCCCCAGCGGATGTATTCACTTCCGTAAATGGATTTGAAACTACCGTCACCGCGGATATCTCTTTGATTGAACAGATTTGAGACTTGAACAAAAAATGTAGTTTGATAAGTACCTTTACTAAAAAACACTTTTTCAAAACTTAAATCAGTACGAGATGTTAGCGGACCATTCCGCCATTCATTTGGTTTCCTTGGGGGAGAATAGTCAAATGGTGTTCCAGTGGACATTTTATATATCATGTTCACTGTAATATTTCCCAACAATCCCCAAGGCCCAAATTTATCAGGTGTTGAAAAGAATAATTGCGCTTTGCCATAACTGCGGATATCTGCATCCGGTTTTGGTTGTTCTTCAGTCCCGCCCCAAAATTCTACAACCCATAATCCTGTTGAGTCTAATTGTTGGGGATCTAATCCCAGAGATCTTAGTGAATCAATAAATGTATTTGCTTTCGTAGCGTAAGAATTAACTAAAAAGGCCGGGAATAGAGGACGAGGACTTTCCGTGCCATCTTCATTGGAAATATATTGAGTCCAGAAATGCCCATCCACAATAAACTGTGAATCCGGTATCCAGAATTGACTGCCCATTCCGGCTTCTCCCTGTACCGCCCATTGTAAATTATAAGATACATTAAAGCCAAAGTTTTGATTAAAATTTTTCTTTAAGCTAAATTCAAATCCTTGAATATCTTCATGAACTCCATTCCCCGCCATATGGGTGAATTGAAAGTCAAACATCTGTTTTGCAGGATCCCACCAATTCAACTGTACAGCTCCTGGGCTCGTAACTTGATTATTGGAACTTTTGTAAAAAGTAGATAATGCTAATATATAATCAGAATAAAAATTCCAGTCAAAGCCTAGTTCAAAACTGATCGTTTTTTCATATTGCAGACGAGGATTTCCATAATTCCCTTCTTTAATCGTATTATATATTTCTGTTGGTTCTATTATTCCATTTCCATTGATGTCACTATCTCTGGTACCATCATTTGACCAAGATTCTCCATAGAGGGTATAGAAACTGGCTAATTGATATATATGCCCGTAGAAAAAACGAATCATGGAGCGGTCTGTGATGGGATGAGCAACTCCAATCCTTGGGCTCCAAGCAGTGATAGGTTCAACTTTCTTTAGTAAACCAAACGCCTCAAGGGAATCATAATTGAATCGCGTGAATGTGTTAAAATAGAAATCTGAAGCGCCCATGGCTGTCGTAACAGGATATTTAATATTTGGATCAAAACGGTCCATGCGTATTCCAGCATTTACTACTAATCCCTTGTATTCCATTTTATCTTGAATATACCAAGCAAATTGTTTTGGGTTTATGGGTGTTTCTAGTTTGTGTTTGTTTCCTATGTATGAAAATGATCTATTATTTAAAACATCTTTATAGTTGAATGCCCATACATTGTAATCTGTATAATCAAAACCGGTTTTGAGCAAATTATTTTGATTGATCTGTGTTGAGAAATCAAATTTTATACCAAATCGTTTACGTTCACCTTTACTAAAGGCATTAATTCTACGTGGAAGGTAAAACCAGCCTTCTTCATCCTGGCGTATATCAGTTGTTGAATCAGGAGTATCTTCAGATGTTTGGGTATTGATTGAATTTGATATACGCAATTCATAATATGCTTTTTCACTTAACATATGTGTAAAAGACAGATAATTCATTTGGTCAGTATTAACTGTTCTGCCTGCGGCAGCCTCATTCATAGGTAGGAAAATTTCTTTTCCTCCACTGCGAATACCGGCAGTGCCTCCACCGGAATTAAAACCCCAACTGCTTGAGTACATACCCCCAAGTTTGAAAGTAATTTTTGGATGAAGATTAAAAGATAATTTCCATGTAGCGTCGTTATTATCAGCCGAGTGAATCAGGGGACTTATACCGTTTACTGCGCCGTGGCTTGTACGTCCCCCCAGAAAGAAAGATATGTTATTTGTTATTGGTCCCGAAAGGTTGCCCTGAATAGCGTACCCCCAATTTTGGATATAGTCAATTTTTTTATGTACAAGTTCTCCGGTAAGGCTGTCTGTTTCACTCACCCATTCTTGGTCATCCCATTGCATATGACCTCTATGCTCGGCAGATTCAAAATAATTGGGACCCCAGTGATACTTACCGGGCAATTCATTTGTGTACTCTATGATAGCATGAAAATCTTTGGATCCCTCTTTGGTGACAATATTAATAACACCAGCCTGGGCATTCCCATATTCCGCACTTAATCCACCAGTTATTATTGAAATTGATTCGATGTCGTATTTTCCTACACCTGTATAATTGTGAAGACTTAATCCGTCATTACTGATCATTTTTACACCATCAACATAATAAACGACATCAGCAGCAATGGAATTCATATCACCCCCACGGATCATGCCGCGACCATTAATATCCATACCGGGCTCAAGAGAGATGAGATCGCCCACACTTTTGACCATGACAGAGCGTTGGATATCTTCGGATGTTATTATATATTCGCTGAAGGTTCTGTCAACCTGCACCTTTGGTTTATCTGCTGTAACAATAATTTGCTCACCCTCTAACACTTTTTCAGAAAGAGAAAAATCAACAAGTGAAGTTCTGTCAGGGTTCACTTTTAAATCAGTAATAGTGACGGATTGATAACCAATCATTTGAGTTGTTAAACTGTATGACCCCGGTGCAACATTCAATATAAGATAATATCCATTTTTATCAGCTGCAGCACCCCGATTGGTTCCTTCCAAAATAATATTTGCACCCGGCAATGGCATGCCATTTTGATTTTTTACATGACCATTAATTTTACCGGTAATTCCACCATATAATATAGTAGAGATGAATAAGAAAAATATTGTAAGCGTAAGAAGAACTTTCTTCACAATATTTTTTATTTGTTTTTTTGTGAATTGAAGAAACCGCCCCGATTAATCAGGGCGGTTTCACAAAGCGTTTATTTGATGAGTAACAGTTTATTTGTTTGTGAGAAACTGCCTGCATCAAGCCGGTAGAAATAAACACCTGAAGGCATATTTTCCGCATTCCAGGTCGCTGTATGCGTTCCCGGTGTAATTACATCATTGACCAATGTGCTTACTTTTTCACCCAGTACATTGTAGATCGTAAGTTTTACTTGACCAGATGTTGGTATAGTATAACTAATATGTGTAACTGGATTGAAAGGGTTGGGATAATTCTGGTTTAATTCATAACCAGAAGCAATGGTTACGTTATCACCAATACCAAGTGCTGGCGCTTCATTATAATACACATCTGAAATGTGTACCGAACTGGAATCATCGTTAAATGCCCCCACAATAATAAATGTAGGTGCTGCATTAGTGACATTCTCGGTGGTGAATACATGCTGTGCATCATCACTTGGTGAATCTCCATCTGCAAAAGTCCAAACGGAAACTGTATCGCCGCTGGCAACGATTTTTTCCCAAAACCATGAATCATAAGTAACAGCCGCACTGGTGCCAGAAGAGAATTCATCTGTGGCGAAATAATATCCACCAACCATATTTGCAGCTGGCACAACAGCCGAGGTATAAACATTAAGATTGGATAAAAAATCAGGGTCAATTGCAATAGCTGCATGAAATTGATCATCACCATCAGGGGTTCCATCAGTGGAAATTTTCATTTTAATCCAAATTTCAAAATCGCCCGGTGTAATTTCAGCATTAGCATCAATTGACTGATCGATTTGAACCCAACAGGTGTTCAGATCAAAAGGATCAGTCCCAGGATCAGGCACTGTTAAAACTAGTTCGCCATTTGTTACTTCAATGCCTCCCCAGCCCCACCAACTCCAATTAAGATCACTTACGATATCCCCGGAAGCGTCTGGAGTAGCGTCTGTTGTAAAACTTTCATGCCAGCCAAACATACTTGTTTGCAAAACCATGAAAGCTATTATTGTTGTTATCGTTTTTTTCATTATTCTCTCCTTTGTTTTGTTAAGTTTTTCAATAAGTATAAACAATACCTAATTCAAATGTTAAAAACTGTAATGGTACAACTTCAAATAAGCCCCAATCCTCGAAAGAACGTAAATAACCAATTGCAGCGTGGTAATTTAAACCGATGCGCAGCTTTATTACTTCATTGATAGCCGTATATCCACCGATTCCAAGGTTTCCGCCCCAAGCCACCCGTCTGTCTGTAATTGGATCCATTAACTTAGTTTCATCCAAAGGCGGGTTGTACTGTCCGGGATAGATTAGACCTTTTACTCTATGCGTATAATTATAAAATCCAATCCCGTAGGATAATGTCGGAATGAATTGTTTTCCGGAAAAAGTAAATGTTTTATCGCGCAGAGATTTTCGTGACTTTAAGATAAAATCATTCCAGATCATATGGGCGTTTGCCTCTTTGCTTAAATAATAATTGTAATCAACAATCCATTGAAATTTTCTATCTTCGATCGATCCATGATTGTATTTATGATAATGAAATTCAAAAATAATTTCAGTCTCATCATTTTCCTGAAAAGCATATTGGATTCCGTAAATGGGTGTTGATCCATACCAATTATCTAATCCTAATACGGGGATACCCGCTCCAGAGTAAAAAGAAATACTTTGTGTTTTATCAGCAGATTGCGCAAAAATGAAAGAGGCGAGTATAAAAACAGTACATATGTACTTAACTTGGTTTAGTTTTGTTTTTCCCTTCACAGTGCTATTATTTTTGGTGGTATTTACAACAATGTAATTATTATATAATGTTATTTTCAACCTTTTCTATTAAATCCTGCAGGCACTCCTTACGTAAAAGTTGACTCAAAGTTAAGCAACATTTTGCATTTCTCCAGTATCAACTTAACCGCTGATACCTTGAAATCACGGTTATAGGTCTTTCTTGTTATTTTGCTTTCCATTTTGCTTCCTTTTAACTTTAGCAAATTAATAATTGCTTAACTAACTGTGAACTTTTTTATACTTATACCAAGTTAGTATTACTTAAATAATTGTTTTCTTATTAATCAATTATATTACATTGAAGTACTAAGATGACTACCACTTTAAGTCCACAATGGTCAACGGTTGAAAAAGTGTTTTTTACAAAACACGATAATATTCAAAACCAATCATCAAAAATCCCATTTATTATCATAGATAATTTCCCAATGTTGGGATTTTTAACAGCACTGCGATTTCTTGAATGGGTAGCTGAAAACCCAGAAGGTGTGATCAGTCTGCCAACAGGTAAGACACCGGAACATTTTATTAAGTGGACACAGCATTTAATACCGACACCATAAGCTGTTAGTCGAAGTATAAGCCGCTAATCTCGCCCCCATAAGCTCCACCTCATCAGGTGACTATATTAAGAGCATTAATCCAGACAGTAGAATTAATCCGAGAACCGTTTTTTGAAAAACGGTGTCATTGATAAATGGGTAAATTTTCACCCCAAGCCAAGAGCCCAATATTAGCGCGGGTAGGGCCCTTAACAAGTCATAACCAACTTGCATCGTGAATAAGTCAGCTATAAAAAAAGCAATGATAGCTACAAGATTTACAATTAAGATAAAGGGTTCATAAGTGCCGCGTTGTAAGTTTTTTGGCAGCCTCTGCATCCCAACCCATATGGTGGGTAATAAGCCACCCAAGCCTGCAAAACCACACATAAGGCCGCCACTAAGTCCTATAAAGCCATCAAGTGGCAGCTTTCTACTAATATTAAAAGACAGGTTGGTGGCCATTAACATCCAGAAGCCATAAGCAAGCAGTAACAAACCAATTAATGTTTTGAAAATCGCTGGATCGACAAAGGTTAGTATCCACATGCCGAGGGGGGCGCCTATAGCGCCACAGACAACAAATGGCTTTAATCGGGAAAAATCAAGCGTTTTACGTAGTTTGTATAAAGGCGTCACATGTATTAACAAGCCAGAAACAATGACCAGTGGGATTGCGCTGGCTGGTTCCAAAATATGCAACCAGAATGCATTAAGAATTAAACCGTCTGCAAAACCAACCGCTCCTGTCACAAAGGCGGCTATAAATGCGCCGCAGAGCAAAATTAGCAAATAAAGTAAAGGCTCGGAAATTAACATGGTTGGCTACCCAGCAAGGGCTCTAAATCAGCCCCATAGGCAAATATTGCCGGCTGCCCACCGGTGTGAATAAACAGCAGGGTTTTTTTCTGACTAGTTTGACGGGCTCGTTGAAGAAAACCAGCCATGGCACGGCCAGTATACACAGGATCGAGAATAAGGCCTTCGTGATAAGCAGAAATTTGAATTGCCTCAAGGATTGCATCATTTATTTTGCCGTAACCGGGCGCAAGGTCGTTGTCATCAAGCTCAATATCGTTATCATTGACCGGATTATTGATCTGCAACAAATTAGCAATTTCTCGACAGTGATTAACGATGCGCGGGCGCTGAAGATCTCTGGTGCGGCGAACACAAATACCTATAACAGTGGTCGATAAGCCCAATTCACGCAAACCGAAAAGTAATCCTGCATGGGTTGCGCCACTGCCTGAGGCTACAACAATTTCATCAATTAATAAATGTGACTCTGTCATCTGCGCTGCGATTTCGCGTGCTGCCACCACGTAACCCAAGGCACCCAACGGTGGATACTTGGGATTGAGGTGAATAATATAAGGTTTTTTGTTATCAGCTCGTAAGGCTTGGGCAATTTCCTCCAAACGACGATCTGCCCCTTGCTCATCCTCCCCTTTTGGGAAGGAGTGGAGTGTTGCACCGAGTAATTTATCCAGCAGAACATTGCCGGAGTGCTTATACAATGGCGACGGGTTGTCAACCCGTTCTTCTAATTGGATATGGCACTGCATGCCGGCTTTGCGCGCTGCAGCAGCTGCCAGGCGTACAAAGTTAGATTGGACGGCGCCTGTAATTAAGATGGTGTCAGCACCATTGGCCACAGCGTCACCCAAATAGAATTCCAGTTGCCGTACTTTGTTGCCGCCAAAGGCGAGTCCCGTGCAGTCATCACGCTTAATCAATAGGCGCAATGCATCCTTCTTATACGACAGGGTGTGACTAAGGTTGATCATTTCATCAATAGGTGTGGGGTAATGTCCCAGCAACAAACGCGGGAAATTATTCAAACAATCGTTTTTCATCATATTCCAATTTTTACAACAAAAATAATAGGCCACAGTGCACATGTTTCACTGTGCCAGGCCATTTTAGCTTTAGTATAAGCATGCTGATGAAAAACCGGAATTGAATGGTCTTCATTTTATACAGATTGACGAATTCTATCCTATTGACCCTAACCAGCATAAGGTCCACTTTTTAATTTTGTAGAGGGACTTAAAATTATTTTATAATCCTCTTTCTCCAACATTTGAGTTGTTAAAAGCAAACTTTTTTTATTCAACCAGTAGGATAGGCAAGCTGCCCCTATCGTTGCCCCATAGTTAATAAATAAAATCATTCCATGTAATTTGATCAGGGTGAAGTTCTTAGATAGTATGAATAAGTTTTATCCCTGTTTAATGGAATGATGATCTATGAATTCCATCGACTGAATTAATTATATATAAAGTAATTAGAAAATCGTTTCACGAATGTTTTTGTGATATCTTCATCGTATTCCAAAATCATTCCATTTCCCCATAACTTATAAATAAAGTCATTCCATTGAAATTTTTCAGGGTATAATTCTTGGATTGTTATTAATAATTGTGCTGCTGTATCTACTGATTTATATATTTTTTTTTCTATTAAGATAATTTTTATTCCGTAACATTTTTCATTTTCAAATTTTGGTTTTAGAGATTTTCCAGGAATAGAAATAGGAATAAAGGAAATGGGTTCAAAAACCACACCAGGTATATGCTTCCCTTCAATTGCTTTGATTATTTTTGAGCTATCAATCCAAGGAGCTCCAATATATTGAAAAGGATAATTTGTCCCTCGTCCTTCACTCACATTTGTACCCTCAAACAAACACATTCCAGGATAGAGAATTGCAGTTTCCAAGTCAGGAATATTAGGTGAGGGAGATATCCAAGATAAACCAGTATCATCATAATACATTGTCCTTTCCCACCCTGCCATTTCTATTACTGTAAGTTTAGGAACATGTTCAATCCATTTTTCTCCAATGATCATTTTGGCAAGTTCTCCTATAGTTAATAAATAACGGATTGGAATTGGATACATCCCAACGAATGATTTGTAATTTATATCTAAAACCGGACCTTCAATTGTAATTCCATTTAGTGGATTTGGCCGGTCCAGAACAATAACAGGAATGTCTGCTTCTGCTGCAGCTTCCATGACCAGTCCCAAAGTTGAGATATACGTATAGAACCGCGCTCCTATATCCTGGATATCATAAATGATCACATCCAAACCTTCAAACATATCAGGAGTTGGTTTATCTGTTTTACCGTATAAACTGTAAATAACAGGAAGACCATCTTGTTTTAGGTCATCCACTTTTTGACCTCTTGAAACATTGCCAAAGAATCCATGCTCAGGAGCAAAGATCGCCTGTAGGTCTACATCAGACAGTAGCATTAATATTTCATAATTGGGTTTGCCGCTGCGGTCTACTCCTGTGTGATTTGTGACCAACCCAACCTTTTTACCCTTGATAATCTCCAGCTTTTCATTTATCAATACATCCAATCCTGTTTGAACCTGGTGCTCATATTTTTCCATTTCCATTTGGTGGATGGACTGACTAAATATGATTGATGTAATGACAAAGGGTAGAAGGTTTCTCACTTTATAAGTGTCATTTTTTGGATCTGACTTTTTGATCCATTTGATAATGATACAAAATAAATACCAGAAGCATATTCAGATGCATCCCATTGAACTTCATAATTTCCTATATCAAATTGATTTGATTCTATCAAACGTCCATTGATATCCAAAATTTGCAATATTGAATTTGGTTTAATGACCTTAAATCGAATCGTAGCAGTAGCATTAAAAGGATTAGGGTATGGTGCATGCAATAGAAAAGTTGATGGCTGGTTATTTTCATTTACTAGATCACTCGTAGATGTGAACTTTTCATTTATGGCGTTCCATAATTCAGTATTATCACCATCATAACCAAGAGCCCAAATGCCAATTCCTTGAAGCTCATGTTGATTCACAAGATCATACTTTAAAGACAAAGATAAACTGTCATCATACCAGCATTGATGCCAACCAGAACTTTGATATCTATACCATGGTGATTGGGAATCATTATCTCGCAGTTTACCATAAGTTTGAGCAAGGGGTTCTGCCACTGAATAGGTTTTTGCTGTTCCGCTAGCCGTTGTATTGGCTCCCGCCGATCCTGATTCAGCTGGCCATTCATAACCATAATAAGGACAACCTAAGATCAGCTTTTCATTCAGTCCTCCTGACCAAGTCAAATAATCATTCACCGTCCAAATGACATTGTAGGTACCCCACCCGGTGAGAGGTGCAACCGGTCCAGTCGTCGGTGCATTACTCCAATGATAATCATAGCCCATAATCATTAAACCATCACTGATGCTGGCCAATTCATCATAATCCCAGGCACCGGACCAATCCACGGCTGGTGTTGCAAGTGTTACTTGCGAACCAGGGATAGCATTATTAAAAGCTGCTTTCAAATCAGTGATAAATTGCACCATATTCTCTTTTTGGGAAGATGGCAGTCCTTCAAAATCGATATTGACACCATCAGCACCTGCAGACGAAACACTATTGACCAATGTAGTAATAATATTTTGGCGGTAATTCGCATTACTCAAAAGTGAGGAAATATCATTGCTGTTAAATAAGGTTACTGTTAAGACCACTTCAACTCCAGCGCTGTGCGCTGTACTGATTAAATTATTTGGCGGCCAGCTATGCCAGTTATCAATGTCTCCGGTAGAATTGGCTTCTGCACCAAAATATGCTATAGTTGACAGTAGGCTGTAATCATAATCCAACCACGAGGACCCCATCCAGTAAGGATGATAACCAAATACTGTTTTACTTAAAGTTTGGTTTGAGTTTGTTGAACGTAATGGGTCAATATTTTCATTATCGGCAATTAGAATATAATTTGTTTTATAATATTCCATTTCGACTTGATGGATGCTTTTATGGTCCTGAGCCTGAAGCATTATCAAAAGGGCTAGCAAAACACTAAATTTTTTCACAATAAAAGTTACATTGTGTTTGAGCAAGGTAACAGGGTTCATACGTATATTTATTGTCTGATTATTAAATATTCAACTCATGATTAAACATAATGAATTCTGAAAAATTACAACAAGATATTAGCATGTTCTGGGACAATCAGATTCTCCCCACCATCATTGAATATATAAAGTTTCCTAACAAGTCACCTGTTTTTGACCCTGATTGGGAAGCCAATGGTTATATGGATCAGGTTGTTGATCTTGCCAGTGAGTGGGTTAATAATCATAAGCCGGATAACAGTACTTTGAATATCTATAAAGAAGCCGGTAGAACACCTTTAATGATCCTTGATGTCCCTGGGAATTCAGACGGCACGGTTTTGATGTATGGCCATCTGGACAAACAGCCGGAGATGGAAGGCTGGGCAGAAGGTTTGGATCCCTGGAAGCCGGTGCTCAAAGATGATAAGCTATACGGCCGCGGTGGTGCCGATGACGGGTATGCTATTTTTGCATCTGTTTGTACAGTTAATGCATTATTAGACCAGGGTATCTCACTACCTAGAATAGTTATATTGATCGAATGTTCAGAGGAGAGCGGTTCACCAGATTTACCATTTTATATGGATCACTGTGCTGATGTTATTGGGTCTCCTGATCTCGTTATCTGTTTGGATTCAGGAGCCGGTAACTATGAACAGTTTTGGACCACAACATCATTGCGCGGACTAATCGGGTGCACATTACGAGTTGATATTTTAAAAGAAGGAATTCATTCAGGAGGAGGCAGTGGTATTGCGCCTTCCTCTTTCAGACTTGTTCGAGAATTATTATCCAGGCTCGAAGATGAAGACACAGGTCACATCATCGTTGAGAATCTGAAAGTGGAGATTCCTGAATATCGAATTAAAGAAATCAAGGCCATGGTGAACGTCCTAGGGGATGAGGTATATAATACACTGCCTTGGGTTGCAGGAGCCGGACCGATTACAAATGACAAAGTTGAAATGGTAATGAATAACACCTGGCTGCCCATGCTTTCTGTCGTAGCTGCTGACGGGCTCCCAGCCGTAAAAGATGGTGGTAATGTATTACGGCCTTATACAACGATTAAATTGTCTTTAAGGATCCCTCCAACTCTTGATGCAATTGCTGCACAAAATATTGTTGAAGAATTATTTACGAGTAATCCTCCTTATGGCGCTGCAGTTTCAATGGAATTTGAAGAGCCGGCAACCGGTTGGGAAGCACCACCGCTGGCTCAATGGCTGGATGATGCGATTCAGCACGCTTCTAAAACAGTTTATAATAAACCAGCTTTGGCCATGGGCGAAGGTGGTACGATTCCTTTCATGTCCATGCTGGGTGATAAATTTCCAGAGGCGCAATTTGTAATCACCGGTGTTTTAGGACCATATTCCAATGCTCATGGGCCTAATGAGTTTCTTCATATCCCTTATGCCAAAAAACTGACAGCCTGTATAGGAATGATCATCCGAGCTTTCACCCTGAAATGATAAAATGAAAAATTATATATTTTCAATAATCATTCTTATAACTCCTATCTTTGGTAATATTATTTATGTACCAACTGAATCTCCAAACATACAGGCTGGGATCGATTCTGCAGCAGATGGGGATACAGTCTTGGTCATGGCAGGAACATATGTTGAGAATATCAATTTTGAGGGTAAGAATATTCTGGTTTCATCACTTTTTATCATCAATAATGATTCAAGTTTTATAGAATTGACAACCATCGATGGTGATGAAATAACCAGCGTTGTGATTTTTGATTCGAATGAAGATAGTTCATCGATATTGAATGGTTTTACCATCCGCGGCGGATTGGGATATCTTGCTGATCCGGATGGCGATGGTGATAGTTATAGTTATGGCGGTGGAGTGTATTGTGAATTTTCAAGCCCAACACTATCTAACTTGATCATAAAGGAAAATGCGTCACCTGATGGCGGCGGAGGTGGTATTTTTTGTTATGATGCTGATCCAATAATTACAAACTCTACCGTTATACAAAACTCTAGCAACTCAGTTGGCGGTGGCCTTTATTGCAAGGCAGGTTCAAACCCAACATTAAATAATGTAATTTTTGATAGTAATTGGGCTAGTCATGGTGGGGGAGCCTATCTAAGAGATAATTCGATAGGTGAATTTTATCATTGTGTATTTCAGAACAATTTTACCAATGGTTCAGGAGGAGGAATTACGCTAAAAAATGATGCAGATATTATTCTTGATCATGTTTTTTTTATTGACAATTTAAGTGATTATTATGGTGGTGGATTGTATTGCAATAATGCTAGTCCTGCTCTGAATAATGTTACGATAACATTGAATGAATCTGATTATGGTGGCGGGATATATTGCCGTAATGGGGCAGAGCCATCTTTATTGAATACGATTATATGGGATAATATTGGTTCAGAAATATATTTCCGCGGTAATGAAGACGAGAATACCATGTCAATTGCTTATTCAAACATAGAGGGCGGAACAGATGGTGTAACGACAAATGACAATGCAGATGTGGACTGGCTGGAAGGCAACATTGCATTGGATCCGCTATTCTGTTGGCCATCCGAGAATGATTATTATCTTGTAGAGAATTCTCCCTGTGCTAATTCTGGTCAAGACAGTACATATATGGGTGCATATGGCATTGGTTGCCCACCGTTGCATATGGGGCCCGACTGGCATGTGGCGATCGATGGTGGTGATGATTATAATGACGGTTCATTTGAAACACCCTTTGCTACGATCACCAGAGCATTGCAGCAGGCAGAAGATGGTGATTCGATTATAATCCATCCTGGTGAATATTTTGAAACGATCGATTTTACCGGTAAGCAAATTGTAGTTGGTTCATTGTATTTGACCAGCGGTGATTCAATTTATATTGAACAGACGGTCATCAAAGGAGCTGGCCCGGGAAGCATTATTGTTTTTGAGAGCGGTGAAACAAATACCAGTATTTTAAAAGGTCTAACCTTGAGTGATGGGACATCCTCCCATGGAGGTGCAATCTATATTGCTGAATCCTCTCCATTGCTCGAAGATATAATCATAAACTCAAATACTGCTGATTATGGTGGTGGTATTTATTTTGAAAACGCAGAACCTATTTTACAAAATATTGTTCTATCAGGGAATAGTGCTAATTATGGCGGAGCATTATTTTTTAAAGATTGTTCGCTAAATGTAAATAATATTATGATTGAGGACAATATGGCTTACTACGGAGCCGGTATTTACTTGCAAGAAAGCATAATGGAATTCGAATATACTTTAATAGTGAATAATGAAAGTTTTTCAGAGGGAGGTGCAATTTACTGTTTTGATTCAAATATTTTATTGAACCATCTAACAATTGCTGATAATGTATCCTTTAATGGCGGTGGGGCTTTACTCGCTTTTAACAATTCGAATCTTCAGATTCAAAATTCGATCCTCTGGAACAATTCTCCCCAAGAAATCATGTTTTCACCCTGGGAAACATTCAATTATGTTTCCATAATGAATTCAGATGTTATGTCTGGGATAGAGGGTGTTTTAACGAATGATAATGGTGATGTTGAATGGGATTCAGCATCGATTGCACTGTACCCTTTATTTTGTGACCCAGACAGTGGGAATTTTCAACTAGCATTAAATTCTCCATGCCTGGATGCTGGAGGAGATAGTTTATATATGGGAGCATATGGAATGGGCTGTGAAGCTATTCTATCAAATCAGGAAGAAATCATCCCTTATGAGTTATCATTATTATACAGCTATCCTAACCCGTTCAATCCTTCCATAAACATTCCATTTACGTTGCCTGCAGCGAGCAATGTTGAAATTATAATAGTAGATATATTGGGCAGAGTAATCACAGAATTGTCAAATAAAACGTGGTCCGCAGGGAGGAATTCGATCACATGGGATGCTGATCATTTCAGCAGTGGTGTCTATTTTATCCATTTTACTGCTGGAGATTATCAAAAAACTCAGCGCATAGTACTATTAAAATGACACGTCGCATTTTATGCTTCTTAATTGCCTCTTTTTGCTGGGGGCAGGACTCCACTCTATGGCAGGAATTAGCAGATGCTCCCATTGCTACTTCAGAACTTAAAAAGCATGATGACCTATATTTCCGTAATGACACGACGGGTTGGCTGGTTACTCGTGCGGGTCAGATTTTTCGTACGTCAGATGGAGGTACGTCCTGGATAGAACAATTAAATGATACAACAGCATATATGCGCTGCGTTGGTTTTGTTGATGATTACAATGGAATTGTGGGGAACTTGAAAGCAGATTCATTGGGAAACGCTTTGTACAGTACGAATAATGCTGGAATAACATGGGAAGTTGTCGATTCGGCTTTATACACGGGTGAAATACCCAAAGGTATATGTGGATTATTTGTTTTGGACTCTACAACGATGTTTCTTTGCGGTCGAGTATTTGGTCCTGCGTTTTTTGTACGTACTTACGATGGCGGAGAGACATGGGAAACTTTTAATATGAGCGATTCAGTTGGCATGCTCATTGATGTTTATTTTTGGGATGAAAACCATGGTATTATGATCGGAGGATCAGATGCAAACCGGGATTCATGCCATATGCTTATTTTATATACTGATGATTCTGGTGATTCATGGGAGACCGTTTTTTTAGGAGATCGTACACAAGAATGGGGCTGGAAGATTTCGTTTCCAACTGAAACAATCGGTTATGTATCCATTCAAAAAAAGCCGTATACAGCAGCAACAACGGAATACTTTCTTAAAACAACCGATGGCGGTTTAACGTGGTTTGAATTTCCATTCATGTTTGCGGACACATCTGAAGATGAAGTGTATTCATCTCTAGCTATGGGTTTTATTACGCCGACTCGTGGTTGGATGGGTAGCTATGTTAATGATCGACCAACATTAATGACAGAAGATGGCGGTGTAACATGGAGCGAGGCTGGATTCGGTCAAAATGTCAATCGCATTCGTTTTTTACATCCCTGGCTGGGTTATGCTACGGGGAGAACTGTGTATAAATATGTCGATAGCACTGCTATGGATATTAATGGGCAAATAGTCGCGCCGAATCAATTAACATTATCTCAAAATTATCCCAACCCTTTTAATCCCCGAACAGTCATTCCCTATGAATTGTTGAAAATTGGTTTTGTAAAAATAGATATAATCGATATTACAGGGAGGACTATACGATCTTTACTAAATGGTATTCAATCATCTGGCAGCCATGAAGTTATTTGGAATGGCAAAGACAATACAGGTAAGCACGTTGCCAGCGGAACATATTTCTGCAGAATGATTACTGATGCATCAGTAATCTCTAGAAAAATTCTGTTACTGCGCTGATGATTAGAATTCTTGCACTATTAGTGATTAGTACTCTGCTGATAGCGCAATCTTTTGTACGTGATCTGGAAGATTTAGCGAAAGAATTTGCTCAAGAATTTAATTCTGGTAAAGCTGTTGCAATTAATAAAGCAAATGCAAAGGGCTGGCCAATCATGGGTAAAAATAATGGTCAGTCTTATGAACTAATGGAATTAGCACCCAATGGTATGCCTGTCTATTATGTTACGGACAATATTAATTCAGCGCGGACTGTTTCCACGGATAATGTTTGGCCCGGAGGAGATGGACAATATTTTTTAACAGGGCAAGGAATGACGGTTGGTATTTGGGATAATGGTAAAGTCCGCAATACTCACCAGGAATTAATCGGTCGCGTACAGCAAATGGATGGTGCCACAACGCTTGGAGGCCATGCGACCCATGTTGGTGGGACAATGATTGGTTCAGGCTATATTAATAATGCCCACGGTATGGCTAATGAAGCGCAACTCCACGCCTATGAATGGGCGAATGATAATAGTGAAATGGCTACGGCTGCTGCCAATGGATTAGGCATTTCTAATCATTCTTATGGATCATATCTTGGCTGGACATGGGATTATTTTGGTGATGATCGCTGGGCTTGGTTTGGAGATCTGGATGTGGATTCAACTGAGGATTACAAATTCGGTTTCTATAGTAATGCTACACGAAACTGGGATATTATTGCTTATAATGCACCCAATTACTTAATTGTGCATTCTGCAGGAAATGAACGTAACGACGGCGCAGCACCCGGAGCAGAACATTGGGTTTATTCACCAGCGGATAATGACTGGATCTTATCAACAGATACTCGAGAAAGTGATGGTCCCTGGGATTGTCTTGGACATACTAAAACAGCTAAAAATATATTAACAGTTGGAGCTGTTGAAGATATTGTAGGAGGGTATGAATATCCCAATCAAGTACAATTAGCTTCATTCAGTTCAGGTGGGCCTTTGGATGATGGCCGTATTAAACCGGATATCGTTGCCAACGGTGCTGGATTATATTCATGCCTGGAGCAAAGTGATACAGATTATGGATCCTATTGGGGAACATCCATGGCTGCCCCCAGCGTGGCCGGTTCTTTAACCCTGGTGCGCCAACATTACGAAACGTTTGTAGATACCAGTATAAGAGCCGCCACACTCAAAGGTTTGGCCATACATACAGCCGATGAAGCTGGTTCTCACAATGGGCCTGACTATAAGTTTGGGTGGGGATTAATGAATACAGAAAAAGCAGTTACATTAATTACTGAATTAGGTGATGGTCATGATCTCATTGAAACTGAACTACCTTATCTGGACAGCCTCGATTACCAATTCACGAGTTTAGGTGCCGATCCTTTCCGGGCAACATTGAGCTGGAGTGATCCGCCCGGTACGCCAGTTACACCCAGTATAGATCCTGGTGATATCATGCTGGTTCATGACTTGGATCTACGGGTTATTGATCCCAATGGCCAGGTTCACTTTCCATATAAATTGAACAAATTTGATCCGACACAGGCAGCTTTTACCGGTGACAATATTATCGATAACGTTGAACAGGTGTTTATTGGTTTAACGACACCGGGAAACTATACAGTACGTGTAAAGCACAAAGGTATATTGCAGGCTGAACAATTTTTTGGGTTAATTGTTACTTATGGAGCAAGTGTTCCTGAAATGATTCATGTTACACCTTCAGGGAATGATGACACGGGCGATGGCTCAACTAACAATCCCTTTGCATCTATTCAGGCAGCTCTGGATTTTGCGGGAATGGGTGATACTATCCTGGTTGCCCCTGGAACGTATATGGAAAATGTTGAGCTTGAAAACCAAAACCTTGTGATCGCATCATATTATTTGCTGGATGGTGATTCGAGCCATATTGATAATACTATTATTGATGGTGATGGTCAGGGAAAGGTTATATCCATGAATTTAGCCGGACCTAACACAAAGCTTATCGGATTCACTATAACAAATGGGTATACGACCTCTAGCGGTGCTGGGTTATATTGTTTAGATAGTTACCCGACAATTTCACATTGCATATTTAAGGAAAATAACGCAGGGATTAGTAATACATCGATTCATGGAGGGAGCATTACCGCAGACCATTCTGAAATCACTTTGGATCATGTAATAATCTACTCCAACTTTGCTGCGGGGCATGGTGGAGGGGTTTATGCTACCCACAGCCAAATAAATGCATCAAACTTGCTAGTGGTTAATAATATTGCAAATGTAAAGGGTGGGGCGTTTTCATTCTACAAATCATCAGGAACGTTTGACCATGTAACGATTGCGAATGATTCAGCCCAGATTGAGGGCAGTGCACTATTTATGCAGGAAAGTGAAGTAACGTTTACCAATTCCATAATCTGGGGGAATCGACCCCAGCAGATCGCCTTTTCTGAATATGGTGATCCATCTTTAGTTAATATATTTTATTCTATCCTCGATGAATTTGTAACCGGAGTAGAAACTCATAATAATGGAACAGTGAATTTTGGCCTTTTTGATGTGTTCGATGATAATCCATTATTTTGTGATCTGGATAGCGGCAATTATTATTTAGCCGAAAATTCACTCTGTGTCAATTCAGGTGAAAACGGAACACATATGGGTGTTTATGGAATAGGATGCAATGCAATATTAAAAATTGATGATCAAGTGCATATTGCTGAATTATTTACTCTGCGTAATCCATATCCAAATCCGTTCAATCCCTCTACGACAATTATTTACTCTATTCCAGTACAATCCACTGTATTATTGCAAATTTTTGATATCAACGGTCGCTTGGTAAAAACACTCGATAATGGAATAAAGCAACCTGGAGAATATAAATGTTTTTGGAACCCGACTAATGTATCCAGCGGTTTGTATTTTGTGCAGATGAATTACGGGGATCATGTGCAAACTCAAAAACTCATCCTATTAAAATAATGTCTGCAATCAGACCATTTCACTTGGCCATACCGGTTCATGATTTGGAAATCGCTCGTGAATTCTATGGAGACATTTTAGGCTGTTCCACAGGCCGAGAATCCGAAAATTGGATTGACTTCAATTTTTTTGGTCATCAATTGGTTACCCATCTGGATAAAAATATGAATATTTCCGATTCCACAAATACAGTAGACGGAGATCGAGTACCTGTTCCCCATTTTGGCATTATTCTAAAGAAAAAGGATTGGGATACACTGGCCAAAAAACTTTCAGCAGCGAATGTTGACTTCATCATTGAACCGCGCACTCGATTTAAGGATAATACCGGTGAACAATCCACCATGTTTATCAAAGACCCCAGCGGAAATGCACTGGAGTTCAAATCATTTCAGGATGATGGTCACATTTTTACAAGATAATGTCATGGAAACAAAACATAATGAAAAAGACATTACTTACAATATCATCAATTCTGTTTTAAGCATCTTTTGTATTTCCACAATCCAAGGTAAATGTTTAATAGCCTAAAAGAATATGGTGGGAACACCTTTAAGGTTGATGATGACTAACCACCTGAATCAAAAACCATTACCAATATCAGGAATACCTTGGTTTTGTTATGTCATATTGATTGCCTCTACTTGTATAGCAGTTGGACTTCAATGGGATATTTCCTGGCATATGACAATAGGCAGGGACACATTCTGGACTCCAGCCCATATGGTCATTTATCTGGGTGGTGTTCTCGGTGGACTTATCAGCGCCATATTAGTCTTTAATATGACGTTTTTTGATAAAAATGAAGGAATGAATTCAGGAGTAAAATTCTGGGGGTTTACGGGACCAATGGCAGCTTGGGTATGTATCTGGGGCGCCGTTGCCATGCTGACTTCTGCACCCTTTGATGATTGGTGGCACAATGCTTATGGACTTGATGTTGAGATTATCAGTCCGCCGCACATGGTCCTTGCAGCAGGATTCATCGCTATTGTATTTGGTGCGATGCTGTTGACTCTTGTCCAGCAGAACAGAACAAATGTCTCAAACCTCAAAATGTTTAGCTGGCTTTATACTTACACAAGTGGAATATTAATATTATTGATGGTTATCCTAACCACTGAATACAGTTTCACCAATAAACACCACAGCTTAGAATTCTATAAAATATCGGCAATAGTCTATCCCGTAGTTTTGGTCGCTATCTCTAAATCCTCAAAATTAAAATGGCCGGCAACCATAGCAGCATTAATTTGCATGCTTCACAGGTGTATTATGGTCTGGGTTCTTCCACTGTTTGAAGGGCAACCGCTCTTGGCTCCAATATACAGGGAAATTACTCATTTTGTCCCGCCGCCGTTCCCTGTATTGTTGTTCATTCCTGCGATTGCAGTTGATCTCATCATAATCAAGTCTGATAAAATGAATGACTGGGTAAGATCTGCAGCCATCGGTTTTACCTTTGTTTCGCTGTTTTTTGTTGTCCAATGGTATTTTTCTGAATTCCTGCTGTCTGAATCTGCACGGAATTGGTTCTTTTCAGGACACTTTAATAAACCTTATTGGGCACGCATGGGACCCTATGAATTTAAATTCTGGGAATATGATTATAGGGGATTCGGACCTCCTATTCCTCTAACACCTGTATCAATTGCGGGATTGTTCTCTGTTACATTAAT
>ENA-ORDI01000164-ORDI01000164.1-marine-metagenome-genome-assembly--contig:-NODE-164-length-46925-cov-4.167307_pt1 | contig 46925 bp, 40 predicted proteins | sample MGYA00248628_ERZ508525 | MGnify/ENA primary metagenome ERZ508525 (study PRJEB26195, sample SAMN05422138) | marine metagenome | isolation source: East of Porto Seguro, South Atlantic Ocean | place... | reverse complement strand
TTCGAGGCCCGCAGGGCAGTTGTCATTTCGGTGGCGCAGGCTCTGGCAAGACCCGGCTCGCTGCAGAGCTCACCCACACGCTGGACTGTGACGGCTTCTGGAGCGCCGCAGGCTCCGACGTCGATCAGACTCTGGTTGCTCTGTCCCAGAACATGAACATCGACGTGGAAGGGCGGAGCGACGACGATATCTCAGCCGAGGTCGAAGCGGCGCTGAGATCGCTTCCAGATCAGACCATGTGGGTGATCGACGACTTGGGAGACCTGAACATGGTGAACTCCCTGGTAAACCGTGCAGGTGCTGTCCGACTTCTCATCATCACCAGGCAAAACAACGCAGGCCTCATTCCGAACACAGTTGCCTTTCTTCCTCTGGATGTTCTTGAGGAAGATGACGCCATCAGGCTCCTGATCTCCAGAACGCGGAGAGACGACCCAGTCACAGACCCGGCGCTCCCGGAGATCGCCAGGAATGTAGGATACCTCTCTCCGACGGTGAGTTGATCGGAACGCCCATGCGCTCCAGGATCGATAGCTGGTGTCTCGGAACCTCAGTGAGTCGTTCTGTTGGCGATGATAGCCACACGGTGACATTTGCTCCCCAGTTGTTGAGCCGTCGGGCGCACATAAGCCCTCCTCCTCCGCTGCCTTCCGTCCCTGCCAGCACCGCCACCCGCTTCCCTTTAGGGTTGCCCCCGAGAAACCGACTTCTGGCTAGATGGGCCAACTCGCGGCCGGCATTTTCCATCATCTTTGCCAGGTCTATCCCGTAGTCCTCCATCATTGCTCGATCCACCTCACGCATCTGATCAGTGGTAATGAAAGGAATGTTCGAGTTTTGGGTCACAGCAAGCACCTGAAACTCCTGTTGGCGTGGTTAGGGCAGTCTGTCCAAAAATGTCTTTGCGCCGGAGGCCAGCCACGGCCCCCAGGGGATTCCGACGAACCGGACTCCCTTGCGCAGGTAGTCATCGACCGTCGAGTCGTTGACCAGCATGCCCGCGACCTTGCCCGCATCCACGATGGTCGCGATGCCCCGGTCCACCTCTGCCCGAACGTCGGGATGGGAAGTCTGGCCCGTCAGGTTCATGCTCTGAGCCAGGTCACCTGGGGCGACGTAAAACACGTCGATGTGTTCAACGGTGACGATCTCCTCCAGGTTGTTGATAGCTGAGATGTCCTCGATTAGGACGGTGACCAGTGTTTCGTCGTTGGCCTTGTGAACGTAATCCTCCACCCCGTAACCCTGCCGACCTCCGGCAGCGCCGCGATGCCCGATGGGGCCGTACTTGGAGGCGTCCACCACGGCGCGAGCGTCCTCAATCGTGTTCACGTGAGGGATCATGACGCCCTGCGCTCCCAGATCGAAGGTGCGGTAGATGACGCCCGGCAGGTTGAGGTTCACCCTGACCACAGACGTCATGCCCCACAGGTCGCAGGCCCGACTCAGGTCTGAGATGTGGCCGAAATCCACCGGCCCGTGCTCGCCCTCTATGAGGATGGAGTCGAACCCGAACTGCCCGAGAAAGTCCACCATGTCCGGCGAGTTGTGCCCGCCCATCAGCATGGTCGCAACCTCGCCCCGCTCCAGTTTCTTTTTGGTCTTATTCTCTCGCAACTCTGTCATATCGTCTGCCTCGAATTGGAATCTTTTGTATTCGGAACGGCACGAGTGTAGTTGGGGGTATCGGACGTGTCAATTGGCGGGTTGAATGGCGAGCGAGCATAAACGATGGGATTGCCTGTTACCATGGGGTTATTAGGTTCAGGCCTGTCACATCTGCACTTGGAGTCGGATGAAGAGGAACTGCGTTGACCAAAATATATGTGCCGGCTGACTCTCCTGATGACGGGCAAAGACTTCTTGCCGATCCGGTCAAACATTGGCGCACTGGCTACTCCGCCAAAGAGTTAGCGTACGCATGGATGGAATATCCGAACGAATTTCCCCGCAAAGTTATGTCTGTGTTTGAGAGTTCTGGGTTGGAGATGTTCCGAACGATTGAGATGTTGCTCGCGATTCCTGAGTATGAGACACCACTGCCATATGGCAGACGGGCCTCTCGGAGTGACATCTTCGTGCTCGCCAAGTCAGCCGGAAATCTTGTGTCCATTACGGTGGAGGGCAAGGTATCGGAACCTTTCGACAAGATAGTGCCTAGATGGAAAGCGCCCCGCCTTCAAGAAAAGGTGAACGATTACAATACCTCTGTGATTGTCTTGGACTTAACCTTTCGGATGTCGATAACTTTCGCTATCAACTCCTCCACCGAACCGCGTCGGCCTTGATCGAAGCAGAAAAATTTAACGCGTCACACGCACTGACGTTGATTCATTCGTTCAGCCAGACGGATGAGGGGTTTGACGATTTCGAACAGTTCGTCGCGCTCTTTGGGGCGAAAGTTGAAGTTGATTCAATTGTGCATACTCCCAGGCGCCGTACGCTGCGGTCAAGATTCAACGAAACAAACCTATATATCGGCTGGGTAAGAGACCAAGGGCGCCGCTCTCCCCAATCGTCCTAGTGACTTATCCGCCAAACCTTGAAGACGGCGTGAGACGTAATGCCGCAAAACATTACATGGTAGAGAACATGATGCCCGAGATAGTTCTGTCTAGTCCGAATTCTGCGAATGCCTCCAATTGACCTCCTTCATTATGTGGATCGGTTCGTCATTCGCCGGCGATGACGAGCGGGCAGTGTCTTGCGTTTGATCTGGTGATAGTATGGGTTTGGCGCAGGCAGGCGTCGAGGCGTTGGAATGCCAGTCGCCCAAACCGTAATCTCTCTCAAGGTCGCGAGGACGAATATGCCCTTCGCAAGCGTAAACGGAACGGATATCTACTACGAGACCCACGGCAGCGGGCCAGCCGTCGTGTTCGCTCATGGGTCTGGTGGAAACCACTTGGCGTGGTGGCAGCAGATGCCGTTCTTCTCGAAGCATTACATGTGCATAATCTTCGACCATCGAAGCTTCGGGCTGACAAAAGACGAATCCGAGCCCAAGGGTCGAGCCGCCTTCGCGGACGACCTCAAGGGGCTGCTCGACCATCTGGGCGTGGAACGAACGGCCATTGTCGCGCATTCGATGGGAGGCCGCGCCGGAGTGGGCTTCACGCTACGTAACCCCGGACGAGTCTGGGGCCTGGTCCTGTCAGGATCGAACGGCGGCTCGGTCAACGACGAGGCGAGGCTCGTCCGAGACGGACATCAGAACCGCAAACCGGACCGGCCGCCGGGCGCTCTGAGAGCGCTTTCGCTGGGCTTCGCCGCGTCCAAACCGGAGATGGCTTTCCTCTACAGGCAATTTATGCGTCTCAACCCAAAGCATGATCCCGATTTCCTGACGGTGCCGCCTGGATATCAAGGATCGACCCATGAACGTCTCACAGAGTCAGGCGTTCCGATCCTGTACATTGTGGGAGAGGAAGATGCACTGATTGCTCCGAAGACTATCGAGATCGCGGCGTCGCTGGTCCCCCAGTCGAGGCTCATCACAATGCCGGAGGCGGGACACTCGGTTTACTACGAGCAGCCCGACGTGTTCAACGACCATGTGCATCGATTCCTAACGGAGGTCATGCCGCTAGCCACCGATGGATAGCGTGTGGCTCAGCCTGAACATCGAAGCTGACAGAACGGCCCGCGGCTCTTTGCTGCTGAGCCGCCGGGGTACGTCAAGGCTGTCAGCCATTAGCTGTCAGCTTTGGGGTTTTGTTAATTGTTCGTGAATCTGACCGTGATGCTGCTGCCGAGAGGTTGTTGTTATTGATCCGTCAGAGTGAACTGATCGGATCCATTAGACGGAGTCGAACCGCCGAAAACCGAAGTAGCTCTCGACTTACTGCACGGTCGGGTTGCAAGCATTTAGATTTTTCATCGCAGCAAGTCAGAGAAATTCGGAGAGACTGTTAGATGCTCTACCACTGAGTTATGCAGTGTCGCAGCCGGATTCGAACCGGCGACGTCTCGCTTAACAGGCGAAGTAAGCCTCTTCCTCACCGCTCCCTTGCTATGTTTTCTGACAGCATCGGTTTCTCGATGCCGCCTATTCAGTTGTTAAAGTTCGATCTGCTGTGTAGTTTTGTTGACGCTACCGCGTCCGGCATGCGCCGTGTAAACAAAAGAGCCCGGGGCTTGCTCAGCACCAAGGCTCTTAAAATCGGCTATATTTTGCCTGATCCCTATCTGCTGGCGGACTCTCCAAATGTCTCGGCGTCTATACGCTGATGTGCGGATATTGAGGGCAACGCTTGTTCGACGACGCTCGTCATATCTTGCGTCGGTCGGGGCCTTTTTAAACTATTCAGGTTATACATGGTCATTTTGTTCACTGTTGGTTTGGGCGTTCCAGATCGTTGCGATTTATCATTGCGCGCCGCTACGGTTTTCATTTCGGGGAGTCAACACAATTGAAAACACCCATGTCAAATCGTGTTTCTGGCATGTCGTCATATACTAGGGGAGGTTCAGGCGTAAAACCGTCGGAGCGCACGGATGTTAATCCCTTAATATTTGCGAATTGCTCAGATATCTCATATGGTAAAGGAAATCACGCCCTCGAAACACCACAAAACTATGTGGCGTCGGCACGTTTTCGCTTACGAAGATAATTCATCTAATTTCCCGTGCCTGGTGAAAGCGCTAGAAGACATGGCCCTACACAAACGAAAATGATTCCCGGCTCCAATCGGGAGTCATCTTCGTTTCGATCTACAGAGCCTTAGGAATAGACCGTCTGGATAATCACTAACCCATGTACTGGTCGATGCCCACGGTGGCCGGGCTGGGGCCGGATGGCATCACCAGAGTCTTGGCCCTGTCCGCGCCGATAACCAGAACGTAGAACCTGTCCGCGCTCTCAAGCAGCGGCACGGTCATATTCAGACGCTCCTGCTCGGTGTGGCTCTCCAGCCACTTCCAGTTGGCGGCGACACGGGCTTCGCCCTCCAGAGGCATGAATTGGATCATCTTGCCCAGGCTGTGGTTCGCGTTGTGATGCAGAAATTCCCTGGCTCCGCGCTTGGTGAATCCTTGCGCTCCGACGGGGCGGGCCACATCGGGAGGCATGAAGATCAGGCGTTCGGAGGTGTGACGCTCGCCCAGGCTACGGGTTCCGAAGGTTGAGCCGTATGCGATAGTCTTTAGCAGTCCCTCAGCCGTGACGTTGCCCTGGTCCTGAACGTCCAGTTCGCCGTCGGTGATAAACACGCTGATCGCGCTCTCCTCAGCTTTGAACCCCTGGTTCACGTGGAAAGGTTCCCAGGGACTCATTTCTTCGTTCTCGGCCACGCAATGGACGAATTTTCGAGTGGTGCCGATGGTGTCCATATCCATATGCCCCGGATACCAGTAGCCGATGTTCCGCAAGCATAGCGAGAAGGCGCGGCCAATGGTGATGTTCACCTGATTGTCCCGACCGGGGCCAAGAGCGGACTTGGGATTAATGCCAATCTCCTTGGCAATCGGGCCGTTGACCACCAGCATGGGCGCGTGGGGACTGGTGGACATCAGCAAAGACTTTCCGCCCTGGTCGCCGATTTCGGATAGAGCTTTCACTCCGGCTATGATAACCGGCATCTGCTCGGGCTTGGCCCCGGCCATCGCCGAGTTGATAGCGATCTTCCCCACCGTCGCGAGTCCAAACCCTGGGGGCATGTCACACACGAGATGGTCTGCCGGCAGGTTGGTCCCCTCAATCAGCGCGTCGACAGCTTCTTGCGTTGGGGGATACAACGGCATTGCGTCGCCCCAGTCGCGCAGAATGAAGTCATCGTTCATGCGTTGGACGGCATCGTAACGGTCATCGCCCTCGAACCGCTCGGTCGTCGTGATCTGTGGGGTTTCGCGGGCCTCGTCGATTTCAGCGGTCAGGATGCCTATCAGGTCGTCGATAGCCGCCTCAGTCTGGCTGATGCACTCGTCGATAGCCAGATTACGATAGATGCGCGGGACGAGGACGAATTGCAGGTCTGGCATAGCGAAGGCGCGGGCGCTGGCTATGGCGTCCAGTTCAAAACGTCCGGAAACGATCGGGACAGCGGGCTTGCCCATCTTCTCGATCTCGATCATGTCGTGGACCATCCACGACGCGCACGTCCCTCAATCGGCTGTGGCGCCGATTACGACGTCACACTCCTCTCCGGCCTGCTTGACGATGGGAGGGGGAGCGGGATAGTTGCCGCCAGTGTAGAAGTTGACGGAAACGTTCTGGAATCTCTCTTGAATCATCTCGCCGGCGCGCTTCAGAGCGACGTCACCGCCGTGGGTGCCGCTCCACAGAAGCCCGACCGTCTTGTTGTCCAGGCTGGCTGGCCTGGGCGTCGTAGTCATGGCGGTCAGCACGCCTCTCTGCGTGGCAACCGGATTCAGAACCTCTAACAAATGCATTTGGATGCCCTCCTTCGGGTCGTAATCAGATCGTCCCAATCCTACCTCAAGGGCAGTTGGAGTGCCATAGCCGTGTTCTTGGGCCGAGAATCTACCTGCCTGTGACCGCCTGCTCAGCAAACTACGAATCAATGTATTGCGAGATGTCGATGCCGCTCAAGTCAGGGGCCGTGCGGTGCGACGGAAAGAAATCTAGAGCAAGGTCTTATTTAGTCCGACTACTCCCTGGGAGGTGGCGCGTCCTCGTCGCCTTCCTGGTACACGTGGAGGCCTTCGGAGTCGGTGATGGCGAAGCGGAAGGAGTTTTCGTCGCCGTGGGTCAGGATGTAGTGCTTCAGGCCTCTGGGCACGAACATGATGTCGCCTTGCTTGACGTTATAGATGGGCCGTTTCTCGCCCAGGTCCCAAGTAAGCTCGCCCTGAAGGATCGTCCACCACTCGTCGAAATCTGGATGCCAGTGGGCGTTATGAGGCGTTCCCGGCGCGCTGTATATCAGGTTCGCGGTGTTCAGCGGGTTTTGTATGACGCTGGATACCCACTGTGGCTCCCCCATCTGCTCAATCAACCCGGGCAGAGTGTTATGCAGCATGTTGGGCGGCTCTGTCTGATCGGGGAACGGCTCGATGGTGGAGCTTCGGTCGTTCTTGTTGTCGTGATTGGAGCCGATTTTGCTGATATGCAGCCTCACCGATGATTCGTCGCCTACGGTCATCATCTGGTGACGCTTTCCGGCGGGAGCGCTCATGATGTCGCCCTTGCTAGCATGGATGGTCGGGTAGTCTCCGATATCGAAATCGATGTTGCCTTTCATGACCACCCAGAACTCGTCAAAGTCAGGGTGCCAGTGATGGTCACTGGCAGTTCCGGGCAGATCGCATATTAGGCCTGTGTTGTTGCGACCGTCGGAGAATAGCGGCTCGTACCAGGGGCCTTCGCCCTTCTCGGCTATGATCTCGCTTGTCTTGATGTGCAGGGGTTCTGTGCTGACTTCAGCCATTATGTACCTCGCCTTTGTGAATTTTGATTTACAGATTTAGGGCTTACCAACCCAGCATTACAGACTCGCGTCGTGGGTCGGCGGCGCCATGATACACGCCTGATTCCATGTCCACGATGATCGGAGTGAAACCGTTGATGATGCCCCACGGCCCGACCTCCTCAACGGCATGGCCCAGGTTGCTTAGGTCGTCGGTTATGCTGTGGCTGAACCGTCCCTCGACAGCCAGACGGTTGGGCGCGACACGATGAGGCCACGGCGACTGAGGGAAGCTGTAACCGCAGAACCGAGGTGCCGAAACAGCCTCCTGGACGTTCAACCCGAAGTCCACGATGTTGGTGAACACCTGTAGACAGGCCTGGGTCTGGCTGTCGCCTCCCGGCGTCCCCAGCGTCATGAACGGACGGCCATCCTTTAGAACCAGGAAGGTGCAGGGTGTTGTTCGAGGTCGTTTTCGAGGAGCGAGGGCGTTGGGATTCTCCGAGTCTAGCCAGAAGTAGCACCCTCGGCAGTTGATGAGGATGCCTGTGTCTCCCAGAACCATTCCCTGTGCCAGCGCCGCGAAACTGCTGGGAGTCGCCGCGACCATGTTGCCCTGAGAGTCCACGGTCGCCAGATGGGTCGTGCCGTCGTTATCGGCAACAAACTCCTCGACACGCGATGGCTCAGAAGTGCGATAAACTGGATCCACAGCCCGCATGTTTCGAGGGTCGCCCGGCGGATACTCGGCCTGAGCCGATTCGGTGTCCAGAAGGCCTCGCCGCAGGGCTGCGTATTCGCTGGAGAGCAGTCCGTCGAAGGGTACGTCAACGTGGGCTGGGTCTCCGACGTATCGCTCTCTGTCGGCCATCGCTAGCTTCAAAGCCTCGACTTGCAGATGCACAGCCTTCACGCTGTTATGCCCCATCGAACCCAGATCGTAGCCTTCGAGAATCTTCAGAGTTTGCAACAGTGTGATGCCCTGAGTCCAGGATTGGTTAGTGTATATTTCGTAGCCCCGGTAGTTGACCGAAATTGGCTCCTCTAACGGGGACTCGTAATCTGCGAAGTCGTCCATGTCGTATAATCCGCCAATGTCTTTGAGAGCGCCAACCATCCGGTGGGCCACGTCGCCCTTGTAGAACACGTCCCGAGCGGCTTGGATTCCGACCTCGCGAGATTTGCCCTGGCCTAACGCTTGTGTCTCCGCCTGATTCATGCGGGATAGGGTGCGCCCCAGGTCTTGCTGTTGGAATATCGCACCAAGCTCAGGCGGCTTGCCGTTGGGCAGGAAGATTCGAGCGGAGTCAGGATATTTATTCAAGTTCGCCATGCGCTCTGGCGTGCCGATGGTCCGAGAGAATAGCTGGTAAGCGGGGAAGCCGTCAGACGCCAGAGACAACGCGCTCTCAACGACCTGCCCAAAGCTCATGGTCCCGTAGTTGGTCAGCATCGTGAGCAGAGCCGAAATCACGCCTGGCACAGTTGTGGATTGGACTCCCGACGGAATCTCGCCCCAGCGGTCCATGTACAGGTCGATGGTCGCGGCTTGAGGAGCCCAACCCTGCCCGACAACCGAGCGCACGGCCTTGTTATCCGCGTCGTAGAACAGCATCGCCACTTCGCCGCCCAGGGTGTAGTGAGCGCTGGGTTCCAGAACTCCGGCGGCCAGAGCGGAGGCCACGGCGGCGTCTACAGCATTCCCGCCTTGCCACAGAACCCGCATCCCCGTTTGCGCCGTCAACTGGGTGCCAGCGCCGACCATCCCCTGCGTTCCCCATATGATCGGTCGGTGGGCGTATCGTCCATGACTGCCTTCGGGGACTCGCGATGTTTGATCGTTCATTGGGCCAACCTCCGTTGTTCGGTTATCCATACAACAGACACCATTATTGTCGACATTGCGGTCAGAGTCCTGATTGTCTGCCAATCGTGGGATACCGTCAACAACCCAATTGCGACTTAAGCCACATGCTGATAACTTTGGCCGAAGCTCGAAACTCAAGCTATCTGAAATCGCTAAGGTGAAACGATGGGGATATTCTCGCGTAGTAAGCAGCCTATGCATCTCGGCAAGTACCCTATGGAGAAGATCAAGCGCGTCGATGAACCGATAAGGAAGATCACCAGCGACGTGCCCAGAGTCCCGCAGCGGGCCAACTTCTTCATGCGCGCTCGATTCGGCGACCTTGGCCCCAAACCCAAGCAGGAATTCCCCCGTTTCGTAGCCAAGTATCCGCTATCGAAGGCTCATGCGAAGGCCAAGGCGACTGAACTGCCGATTCATGACGGGGAAGTCACCCCGGACAAGGCGCCCATACCCGACAGCTTGCAGGAGCGAACCAACCACATCAAAGCTTTAATTCAGTTCTTGGATGCCGATATGGTTGGCATCTGCGAAATCCCAGAATACGCCTGGTACTCCCACGATCTTGACGGCAACCCCACCGAGCCGCGACACAAGTACGCCATCGGGATGCTGATAGACTAGGGTTATGAGACATCCCAGGCGTCAAGCGGCGACGACTGGATTAGCGGCGCCCAGAGTTACAGGGCGTACCTCAAAGGCTCGACCATCGCTTGCACCGTCGCTGGATACATCCGCGAGTTGGGGCTACGAGGCCCGCGCGCACTCCAACGCCGACAGTGGTGTTGCAACTGCCCCTGACTCTGCTGGCCGGTCTAGGAGAGTTGAGCCGCATCGGCGAGGTGGTGTTGAACCCGTACCTCGGCCCGCGTTTCAAGACCGCTGTGATAACCACCAGCCTGCCGATGGCTGTAGACAAACCCATCGACTTTGGCCTTCAGAACTTTTGCAACAAGTGCAAAAAGTGCGCCCGGGAGTGCTCTCTCAGAGCAATATCCTTCGGCGACAAGGTGATGTTCAATGGCTACGAAATGTGGAAGCCCGACGTCGAATCATGCACTCGATATCGAGTCACCAACCCTGCTGTCTCTCGGTGTGGACGGTGCCTGAAAGTCTGCGCATTCAACAAACAGGGGTTGTTCGAGCATCGGATTCCGTTGTGATTCGCCATCAACGCGCCACCCCTGAGGAAGGCGCTCATATGGCTGGACGACGCATTGGGATTCGGCAAGTGCGCGACGTCATGGAAGTGGTGGTGACGCCGAAGAAGACCAACCAGCGAGACTTGAGGCGAAAACGCCCGCCGCCTCGCGATCGTCAGATGCCGTTGCACCTGGCGGAAAACAACCCGCCTCCTGCCTCAAAAGAGGCCGTGCCCATCAACCGACGAGCGGCGAGGGCACGGGCATCTGAAGATTCACCGAAGGACGATTAACAGACTGTTAGTCTGCGGTGTTCGTCGTTGGAGCAGGACTCCTTCGTTGTCGGGGACGGCGTCGCCGAGGGCCGTTGGGACTGTTCCCGTTGTCCGGTTGTGGCTGAGCCGATTTCGCGGCTGGCCGCGCGCCAGGTCTTGAACTGCGTGGCGATTCCGGCTCTTGCTGGGCGTGCCTGCCGTAGCGAGAGCGCGGCGCCGGAGTTTTGCGCGGTAGCTGGCGTTCTGGCTGTGGCTGAGCCGGTCGTCGAGACCTTGAACGACCGCTCGGAGCTTCGAGTTCTGGCGTAAAGTGGCCGTAGTCGAAATCCTCCATGCGTCGCCTTTCGATCCGACCGCCCAGGACGTCTTCGATCTTGCGGACCAACGCGGCGTCTTCATGCAGAGTGAGAGTCAGCGCTTCGCCAGTGTTTTCCGCCCGTCCGGTGCGCCCGATGCGGTGAATGTAGGCGTCAACCGTGTTGGGCATATCGAAGTTTATGACGTGGGAGACCTCGGTAACGTCGATGCCTCGCGAGGCCACATCGGTGGCGACCAGCACGTCGTACTTGCCCTCGCGGAATCCGTCGATGGACTGCTGGCGTTTGTTCTGGGCCATATTGCCCTGCAACATCGCCACGCGATACTTGTAATTCTCCAGGTCACCGGCCAGCCTGCGGGCGCGGTGCTTGGTGCGTGTGAAAACGATCACTCGTCCGGTCGCCACAGTGTCCAGGATTTTCACGAGCGCTTGTTTCTTCAGGCCTTCCGTCACCGGATAGAGGGCATGAGAGACGGTCTCGGCGGGCGCGATCATGCCTATCTGCACCGCGACCGGGTCATCCAGCATGTCCCGTGAGAGGTATCGAATGTCGTCGGACATTGTGGCAGCGAAGAACATCGTCTGTTTTCGGTTACGCACGTATGTCAGTATGCGGCGGATGTCGGGCAGGAACCCCATGTCGCACATGGTGTCGGCTTCGTCCAGCACCAGAACCTCGACCTTTGAGATGTCGATGGTGCCGTCTCTAACGTGGTCCAACAGGCGACCGGGGCAGGCGACGACGATCTCAGCGCCGTGATTCAGCTTCTTGACCTGCGGGTTCTTGTTCACGCCGCCATAAATGGCGACACTGCGGATCTTGGTGTACTTTCCAAACTCGACAGCAGTCTCGTAAATCTGCTGTGCAAGCTCGCGGGTCGGAGCGACGATGAGCGCGCGCACGGGACCCAGAGGGCCAGTGAGCAGTCGTTCGAGAATGGGGAGCATGAATGCGGCAGTCTTGCCGGTGCCGGTTTGAGCCAGGCCCATGAGGTCGCGCCCTTCGAGCGCTACAGGGATGGCCTGTTCTTGTATAGGGGTGGGGGTCGTGTAGCCTGTGTCCCTGACAGCATCCAGCACACGACGGTTGAGTTTAAGTTCTTCGAAATTCAGTTAGAGTACTCCTTGACTCCATTGAGCTAAGCAGCACTCTCAGCCCGATGATTGGTCTACCTGACAGGTGTCCCTGCCGCTTATCCGTTCGTCTTTCTATGTAAACACTATAGCAGTGGGTCGAACGTCGAAGCAATCGCAGGGGTGGTTTAATACGAAATCAATACCAGAGACAAACCGATTGACTAATCAAATGTCTACGTGACCTGTAGCTGAACATTTGTAACACTGTAATCCCGAACTCCGATTTTTGGTCAGCTATTTTCGGCGTAACATAATTGTGTGCATCTCGTCGCATTGGCCGTGGCGCGAACGTATTTTCTCAGAATGTGCTACGCTTAGCTCCGCTGGTGTTGGACAGGCTGATGCTACCTTTCGCTGTATTGTGTCTCACTGCTCCGCAGCGACCCTTTCGCGTTGATCCACGCCATCATCCTATGGCTGGAGAGACCCAATGACTCTAGTTGCTGAGCGAACACCGATTCATCAAAACTAGGTTATGGATTTACTGGCCACCCCATGGAAAACGCCGTGTCATTGTTCTTAAGAAAACCCTGTGCCATCGGCTATGATCTTGGGCCATGGCATTTTTGCCAAGATCGTTGTATCTAGAGCGTAAAGTAGCGAACAGACGCCGATGGCGAATGCCAGACCAAGGGTCTCTTGTGGCGATAGCTTTGATTCGCCTTCGATATAGAACGGCGAGTGAAATGTCGTTTCGTCGTTCTCGTCAATGCATGGGAGGCAGACAATGTCGCTCCCTGCAACGATGAGGTCTGGGCTGACGACACCATGCTTCCCTGACTGGGCGAACAGCCGTTTTTGGACAGTACTAGCAGTCTTGAACGGACGATAACCCGATTTGGTCCTTACGTGGCGCGCGTGAATCGCTCCGTATATCGGATTTAGAATAGATGGCCAGTTCGGTCTGGAGGCACGAAGGTTAACAAACGTAATATATGGATGGAAAGCAGTGCTAATCGTTGTGTCTTCCCTAGTCAGTGACTTCACATCTGCGACTTGTTTGAACCTCTTTGAGGTCCTCCTCCTTCCAGGGTCAAGGAGTGCTTTGCCCCAATATATGCGTAAACTGACTCCACCGGAACTTGCTGTTTTCTGCAGAAGTCTGATTCGTTGATAAGTCTCAGTAATGGGAACCGGCTTCGCTCGTAGATGATGATGTCGTCACGGGCCATGTTTCCATCAGCCGTCTCGATGAATCCTCGAGACACGCCATATCGTTATGGACGGATGGCACGGAGTACAGTACAGATGGCAATTTCTAATTCAGGGCCATTATCAAAATTATATTCGGCTGCCATTTCTTTCAGAAGATTTTCGAATCGGACACTGATAGTTTTTATGTAGTTGTTGTAGCTATATTTCAAGGGATTCACCTCAGCTCAATCAGGTTGGCGGTCAGCTTACCATTCCACCAATTCGATTGAGAAGTGAGTCCGCTGTTGGCTTGCCATTCGTTCCTCCATGCAACAAAAGGCTACGAAATGTAACATCAATCCAGGCTCTAACGCGGCACGTTGGCTTCGGGGGCGAGGGGCGAGCTTTCGTGGGCCATTATGAATGCGATTATTCTCACATCGTCAAAGTCGTCGAATTTGTCGATGACCGTCCAGGCCGTTAGCGCGATTCTGGTGTCCATGTCTGGGTATGGACTCATCAACACTTTGGCGCCAACGTCTGTCGCGATGTCGACGACCTCGTAAAGTTGGGCCACAAGCGCGTCGCACCCATCAGGGCAGTTGTAATGGACGTTGACGTAGCCATGCTCAAGATTGTGCACCAGCACCTCATCAGGCAACGGGATTGTGTGGATGCCCCATCTGGCCGGAGCCACGGGCGCTCCGAAGTGCCAGCCGGACGTGGCGGGCGCCGAGTTGTATCTGTCATGTTCCTCGCCGGGAATAACGTGGTCCACTCCCTGGTACTCAACTTTGACCCATGAGTCGGTGGTTGCCCTGTTTCTGGTGGCGTCATCTGACGGCGTGGGCGTGGGCGTAGGTGATGGCATCGGACTGCGTGCAGGCGTTGTTGTCGGTTCTGGGGTTTGAGTTGGCGTGGGCGTTGGGACGGCAATGGGCGGAACCGTCGGTATTGGCGGCTGGGTTGCCAATTCAACCACCGCTAGAACCGGCGATTGAACAGCATCGCCGGCAGGTTCAGCGCAAGCGATCGCGAGCGCAAGGAGAACAATGAGAGCGGTCAAAAAAGCGTAATTGTTCATTGCACTTAGACTATTCGACATCCTGAATCCGAACCACTCGACCCGACTCCGAGGACTCGTGGACCGCGTCCAGTATCTGCTGGCAGCGGTAGCCGTCTTCGAAGCTTGGAGCAGGCGAAATCCCCTCTTCGATGCCTCGGACGAATTCGCGGGTCAGGAGGCGGAAGGGCATCATGCGATCGTCTCGGTCGTCGGAGAAGGGTCTGAGGCGGTCGGGGATGGGAAGCTCGGATAGAGCGTCGTCGCCGGGTTTGGCGCCCAGGATTTTGCCGAGGGGCGGCGGGTTGAATCCGAGGCCTGCGTGAGGAGTCACCAGCGTGCCGTCTCTGCCGAAGATTTCGATGCCTCCACCAGGGCCGAAGGGCGCGGCGCTGGTGCCGGTCATCATGGCCCGTCCTCCGTTGACGAAGCGCAGGGCGATGTGGAATGTGTCGTCGGAGGTGGCCTGGACGGTCTCTCCGGAGTTCGGGTGGATTCGGTCGCCGAAGTGGGTATCCAGCTGGCCCGAAACCGATTCAACCTCACCGAACCAGTGGCGCAGGCAGTCGATGTAGTGCGAGCCGAGACCTCCGAGGAAGCCTCCGCCCGAAGAAGCGTCGTCTCCGCCGCTGAGGGGTCGGGCATGGAAACCTCCGCGCGGGCCGATGACCAGCTTCAGGAGCGCCATGTGAAGCTGGCCGATGTAGCCTTCATCGATAAGCTCCTTCACCCTCATACGGCCCAACGCGAACCGGAACTCATGGGCGATCATGCCTGTGAGTCCGGCATCCTCGGCCTTCTGCCACGCCTCGCGGGCCTCAGACTGATTGAGCGTGAAGGGCTTTTCGCAGATGATGTGCTTTCCGGCGTCGAGGGCCTCCATCGTCATCTGGTAGTGGTTGGCGACGGGGCTGACGATGCTCACAGCGTCGAGACCGTCCATCTGGAGCATTTTTCGGTAGTCGGTGAAGGTTTTGGAGATGCCGAACCGTTGAGCAGCCTCGGTGGCTCGTTCCTCTCGTCGAGCGCACACCGCCACAACGTCCAAACCCTCGGACTGAAAGGCAGGGATGTGGACGGTGGCCCCGAATCCCACTCCGATAACGCCTATCCGCACACTAGATTGTGCCATTGTTGATGCTCCTAAATGATGTTTACGTTTGGTTAGAGACTGCGCAGATCAGACACAATCCGGCGGAATTTTCTCTGGTTGATTGATTCACAGGGCCGAGTCCTGACGAGTCGGGCTGACTCAATTCTCGTTGACCAGCTTTGCCATGAGCCGGTGGAGCGCGGGCAGATCATCGCCGGGGTTCTCGTTGAACCTGGCGGCGCAGACGGGCGGCATCCACCCGCGGACGTAGTCCTCATGCACTTGGGTTATCCGATGGTAGCGCCGACGGTACGTGTAAGTGAACAAAGCGCGCCCTGCGTTCATCATCAGCCTTTTGTGCATCGGAATGTGAGCCGGCAAAGTAGCGGTCATCAGGACGACCAGCGTTCGGGCGAAATCCGCCGCTGGTATGCCCTTTTTGGCTCCCGGCCAGTCTATCAGCACAGGATCGCCGGAGGTCATCATCACGTTGTCAGGGTGAAAGTCTCCGTGACAAAGGAAATCTCCATCTGGCAGCGCGTTGAGCATTGTGTGGGCCTTGGACTTCCATTCGTCGGGCGGGACTGCGGCTTCGGTGATGCTGACCCTCAAACGCTCTCGCCAGGGCGGGAGGTCATCGACGCGGGCCGCAATGACCTGAGCATGAAGACTGGCATCAGGCTTCCATTGGAACCTGAGACAAAGATGTAGGTCGTGTCAGTATATTGCTGCGAGTGGATGCTCGATAACCTATGTTGAACCAGAAACCGACGCGTCATTAGTCATGAACCCCCCGCTAGGTTCTCCCCTGTTATCCTGCAGGTTCTGCTATAAACACTGGAATCGATCGGTCGGTTTTGTCCTGGTATTCCTGGTAGGGAGGAAATGCTTCTACCGCGATGTCCCAAAGACGTTGCCTCTCGGCGGAATCCTCAACCTCTCGAACCTTCATCGAGTGGACATCGACCCCGTCGCGGATTTCGACATTCGGATCAGCCTGCAAGTTGTAGTACCAGACCGGATTTGTCGGCGCTCCGCCTCTGGAGGCCACCAGGACGTAGTTGTCTCCGTCCGCGACTCTCATTAACGGAGTTTTGCGTATCGCGCCTGTCTTCCGGCCTTTGTTGGTCACGATTATGACTGCCAGGCCATTCAATGATGTGCCTTCGGTGCCTCCGCTGCTTTCGTATAGTTCAACCTGGTTTCTCACCCACTCGGTTGGGCTGGGGATATATTCGGCCATCGTTCTCTCCTCGTCTCGCTTTTAATCTATTCTGTCAACTGCACAGAGTATATATGAATCGCCGTTGCTCGGACTCTCCCACAGATCAGCCGGGAACTGTGCCAACCTGATCCGGAATGCCAGCATGAAATAGACGTCTTGGTGTTGGCACGAACGCACTGACCAGAACGACTGCCAGGAAAGCCACGGCGCCTGCCATGAGTATCCAACCGGGGTCGAAGGCGTCGGCCAGAACGCCGTTGATGAAGTAAGAGAATGCCATGATTCCGCCAGCGTGAATCAGGTAAATGCTGGTGATGCGGCCACGCAGTCGATCGGGAGCCACCGATTGAATCATGATGGTGGCCATAGTCATGAAACCCGTATGAGCGACTCCGATTACCACCGTGCCCAAAATAGCGACAGGCATAGTTGGAGCTATCGCCAGAAGGATATTTCCCAGGGAGCTGATTACAGCCGTCGCCAGAAAGACCCGGCCTATCAACCCTCGGCCTTGAATCGGAGCTATTGCTAACGAGACCATCAGCGCTCCCAGGCCGACCATCATGTGCATGTACGCGACGCCTCCCCCGCCGGCGTCCAGCCGGTCATCAGAGATCGCTGGCAGGAGTGATTCGAAGGACATCACAAGGACGCAGTGGAACATCACGAGGAAAATAACGCTTCGCAACACACGATGGCTGTAAACGTATCGGAAGCCCGATAGCGCGTTGTAAATTAACCCCCTGCCAGACTCAACGACGCCCGTGGACGGCGTGCGTATCTGGAGGACGAAATATACCCCAATCCCGTACAGGCAGGCGCAGGCGAGGAAGATCCATTCGAGTCCAATCACGCCCAAGAGCGGCGCTATCACTCCGGGGCCGGTCAGGCGCGTGGCATAGTAGCCTGCGTTAACCAGGGCGTAGGCATTGGGCAGAGCTTTCCCCGGCACAAGGTTGGCGGCCAGGGCTTCGATTGCGCCCATGTGAACAGCTCTGGCGCAGCCGTTAACGAAGGCCAGAAGCAGAACGTGCCATATTTGGATAGAACCTGTGAGAATCAGGAGTCCCAGCGCCAGTCCGTGCAACAGGCTGATGACGTAGGCCAATGTCAGCACGTTCCGACGGTCAAATCGGTCGGCCAGGTATCCGGCGATTACAGGCACGACGAACCATGGCAGCATGGCTACCAGGAATACCGACCCCACCCAACTGCTGGGATTGCTCTCAGCAAGATTGAAGATCAGCCAGCCTTCGGTAGCCGCTATTGCCCACGATGCCGACTCGCCAGCGACGTGACCGAACCACATCATGCGATAGTCCCTGTGGGCCAGGGACGGAGCCAATCGGTTTTTCGCGGCCCGACGAATTTGAGCTAGATCAACCAATCTACCAGAAATTCCTTTTACAGTTTGATCGAGGTGTCCTACGTGGGTCGGATTTTGTTATGATGTCTGAATTTCTACCTGACTGCAACAGTGCCTTCTTTTTTCATGAAGAACTGTTCCTGGCCCGGCGTTCCTTCAAAGTCGCCTTGTGGGCGGAAAGACAACGTTACAACGTAGTGATCTTCAGGGTCCTCTTCTGAGATAACCTCGAATGCGATGGGCGTCCGCCTCAATCGACGCCCATATGCTCCGGGCGTTTCCTAGGCAGTGCGCATCGACAGAACCCGAGCCAGATCCTGAGAGATGTAGCCTGCGACTTCTCCCGTATCGTCAAACTCAAAGGAGCATGTTTTATCGCCTGAGCCACCGAAGGAATCTAGCTTTTCTTCGGCGCCACCCGGATCGTTGGTCATATATAGGTTGCTCCAAATCCTCTGTTGTCATACTCGCGCCACGACGGCACGGATGTCTTTGAACACATCACCCGGAATATCTCGGTCTGAGAACCCTCCCGCCATGAAGCAGTCAGGAAGTGATTGAAAAACTCTTGTAGGTTCCCGTCTAGTAATTCCACGCTATCATCGGTCCTGAAAAAACTCAACGCAGTGCGTTGCACGCAGAATGCAGGCTTCAATTGACGTTGCCGGAAGCGGACAATTTACCGATGGAACTAAGGCACAGCCTCGAAGTTGATTCGCAGATACTCGCTGGGTTCGTTATCCAGGAACGTGCGCTGAACGTGGATCGTCGCCTCTTTTTGTTGCGAGAACTGGAGATGCTCCAGCGCCGCACCTGATCTGACCCACATGTAGTCGCTGTGCTCTTCGGAGAGATGAACTTGGGCATCATCGTGAACGTAGCCCACAAAAACCGGAACCAGGTTGATGACGTTCTGTCCTGATTCATAGAACCGCTCAACGAAATCGGCGGAGTAGAACCGGTACGGTGTGAGTCCGGTTTCTTCCTTGATCTCCCTCAAAGCCGCTTCCCAGGCGGTCTCTCGCGGCTCAATCAGGCCTGAGATTTCCTGCCATGTGCGGTTGAGGTATTGGGATGTCCTCTCAAGGAGAAGAATCTTGCCGCCGTCGTCGTCTCTTATGCACAGGTAGGCGGAGACTGAGAACGACCTGATCGGCACTTCTTCCCGCATGATGTTCATGTTTTCATCTCTCGGAAAATAGGTTTCCGCGTGTCAGGTTATCAGGTATTAGGGCATCAAGCATCGGCGATAGCCACGCTGTGTCGAGGCGAAGCATCTGGTCGCGTGCAGACCAGCGCTTGCGTCAATCACGGCCAGATGCTTCACTGCGTTTCAAAATGGCGAGACCTGACGACCTGTTACCCGAAACCTTCTTTCATACCAATGGCAAGTTTACTGACCGCTGATAGCTGAAGGCTGATTGATCTTGTGCATCTATAAATTGCGCTGGATGAACTCGGTGATGCGCTCTTCCATGTAGACCCGGTCTCCCAACTGGCGGGGCATGTGCCGTTCGTCGGGGAACAGCATGAACTCGTAGGGTATCCGATTGGCTATCAGCGCGTTGATGAGCCGGGCGGTGTGGCGGAAATGGACGTTCTCGTCGATCAGTCCGTGGACCAACAGCATGTTGCCTTTGATGTTCTGAACGTGGTTTACGGGGCTGCTGTTAGCGTAGCCATCCGGATTGGACTGCGGAGTCCCCATGTACCGCTCAGTATAGTGGGTGTCGTAACCGTCCCAGTGGACAGTTGGCGCGCCGACGACTCCCATTTTGAACACGTCCGACGCCTGAGCCAGGCACAGCAGAGTCATGAAGCCTCCGTAGCTCCATCCGTATATGCCAACACGTTCAGGGTCAGCCAATCCTTGGTCTACCAGCCAACGGACTCCCTCAACCTGGTCCTGGACCTCGATGCGTCCCATCTGGTGTTTGATGACGCCCTCGAAGGCGAGGCCGCGCCTGGCGCTTCCACGATTGTCCAGCATAAACACCAGATAGCCCTGACTGCGAAGGTACTGTGCTCGCATGGACGCGGTCATGCTCCAGTGGTTGTCAACGACCTGAGCATGAGGGCCACCATACACGTACACGATGGTCGGGTGAGGGCCGTCTCCGAACTCCGATGGTGGGCTGTATATTGCCCCGTGAAGTGTCACGCCGTCGTCAGTCTGGAGCGTCACAAGCTCTGGAGGCTCCAGTCCAAGGTTCTCGATTCTGGGATCTGACGGTTCGTGAATCGTGCGTATCTGTGACCCATCATTTAGCGACCGAAGCGTGATGGTCGGGGGAACATCGATCGAGCTATGCGAATCTACGAAATTCTTGAACTTGTGGTCGATGGTGACAAGGTGCATTCCAGGCTCGTTGGTGATGCGTTGAACAGGGCCACCGGACAGAGGAACGGAGTACAGTTGTCGCTCGGTAGGGCTGTCCTTCGTGGCTGTGAAATAGATCTGACCGTTACTCTCGTCCACAGCCGCGAGGCCGGCGTCCCCGGTCAGTCCGGCAACGCCTGAGAGTCCGTCCACCATCCAATCGCCGTCGGTAAGCTGACGAATCAAGCTGCCGTCTCCGTCGTGGAGATACAGGTGAGTGAACCCCGTGCGTTCCGACGCCCAAATGAACTCGCCTGAGTCTAGAGGGTGGAACATATTGTGCAAGTTTATCCAGATGTCGCTGGTTTCTCGCAATACCGTGGAATGGGCTCCGGTGGCGATGTCGAAACGGACCAAGTCGAGAACGGTCTGTTCTCGGTTCTCGATCTGCGCCCATAGCTCGCCGTTGGGCATCCAATTGACGCGAGGGAGGTAGATGTCATCGTCGTCGCCCAGGTCCATCCAGACAGGCTCTCCGCCTTCAACAGGGACGACGCCCAGCCGCACGATGGCGTTGGCCTCTCCGGCGAAGGGATAGCGATGGTCTTCCTGCGCCCCCTCGCCCACCTGGTCTTTGCCCTGATGGACAATGCGATAGACAGGGATGTGAGTCTCGTCCACTTCGGTAAAGGCAATGTTGGAACCATCCCTCGACCACCAAAAGCCGGAGCCTCGGCCCATCTCCTCTTGGGCGATGTATTCGGCAAGGCCATGAGTCTTGCCTGTGCCTCGCGCTCCGCTGGTTATCTGCCTGGGAGCGCCGCCGTCTACCGAAACGACATACACCTCGGAGTCCTGAACGTATGCGATCTGAGTTCCGTCCGCCGAAAGCTGAGGGTCGATAATCGGAGCGTCGCCGCCGTCAACGACCGTCCGCGCCGGAGCGTCGGGACCGTCCATGACGTAGATTGCGCTCTGTCCTGGAATCAGAATTCGCCCTGTGCTGTCGACCCAAGAGTATCGAGTGATTCCCCGACCCATCTGACGCTGGCGCTGCCTTCGCAAGGCTTCTTCGATAGACAGTTCCTCGCTCTCATCATCCAGCCCCGCCAGGATCACGCGCCCCTCTCCAGTTTCGATGTCGAGAGCATGAAGCTGACGCACCGGACTCTGGTCCTCGCCGTGCAGGTACGTGACCAACCGGTCATCGTTGCTGAAGGCACAGGAAACCGGAGCCGCCATCCCCGGAGCCGGGAATTTTGCGACTTCTTCTATCGGGAATCTTGAGTTGTTTTTGTCGGGCATTTTGTCGGTTAGTCCTGTGATGTTATGAAACGAGGGTGTTAGACGTGCAAGTGTATTCTGTCATGATATGTATATCCTGGGGCCGCGGCCGAAGGATCTGGTCGGAATAGCACAACCATTGTCCTACACACGACCAGATGCTTCGCTGTCGCTCAGCATGGGATGGTTGGAGGTCTAATGATACACGGAGTCGAGGGAGGTCGGGGAGAGGGGGTAGCCGTCGCTACTTTAAGACAATGTTTCGAGGTGGGCGGTGGCGCGTTCGGCGTTGACTTCCTCGAACCAGGACTCCAATTCTCGAAGCATTCGACCCGCCCGTCCGGGGTGGGAACCTATCAGATTGTTTAGCTCCGGGGCCGGTGGGTCCGGGATTAGCCGTTGAGGGTCTAGGTTCTGCATCACGCTTGTGACGTTCTGGGGGTTGTACTTATTCGATGTCCTTCTGGACGTAGAGTTTGTGGGCCTCTTCGTCGTTGGGGCTGGAGTACTGGATGTCCATACGAGGCCGCACCAGCTTCCAGTCGCCCTCTCGCATGGCGGCGTTGGTGGCTCCGACGGGTTGGTCTCGTTCCACTGCCAAAATCGTCTGGGTTCGTCTCAGGGCTGTTCGCCGAGTATTTGGGGCAGGACGTTGTTTCTGTCGAGAGGCAGGTCGCCCTGCATGTCGATGCCTGCGGCAGCGGCCAGTGTTGGCAGCCAGTCGGTGAAGTGGATCAGATTAGTGACTTCATGATGACCTGACGGCAGGCCGTTGGTCCATCTCATTATCATCGGCACTCGGATTCCGCCCTCATAGACTGAACCTTTAGCGCCGTTGAAGCCCCAGTTGTATCGGGTGGTGTCGATATTGACGCCCGAAGGGACCTGGTCGCTTCGGAGCATAAATGCCGGGCCGTTGTCGCTGGTGAACATTACGATAGTGTTCTCGTCCAGTCCCTGATACTCCAACTCGGTCAGGATTCGGCCAGCCGCCTGATCCATGACTTCGATCATGGCGTAGGTCAGGGCCACGTCCCTGCTCAGGTCCATTCCGATGTATTTTTCGACAATAACATCCGGCGCCTGGAGGGGCGAGTGCGGTGCGTTGAATGGGACCATGAGCAGGAATGGGTCAAAGGCATGGCGTCCGATGAAGGACACTGCCTCCTCTGAAAGAACGTCAGTCAGGTAGCGTCCGTCCGACGGACGAGTCAAGCCATTGACGTCCAGATTCCAGCGGTAGTAGTCGGCCCAGCCGCCGCGAAAGCCCACGAGCTCGTCGAAGCCTCGGGGGTTGGGATGATACCGAGCGTCTAGCGCTCCGTTATGCCACTTGCCCGCCATTCCGGTGGCGTATCCTCCCGCCTTGAACGTGTCGCCGATAGTTGCCTCACGGGTAGCGATGCGGTCCATGCCTCGCACCTCCTGGGGCGTCACGGCCCCGGTGCGATGGGAATATCGCCCCGTGAGCAGGGCGGCCCTGGCGGGAGAGCGTACGGGAGAGCCGGGATAGTGCTGGCTGAGGCAATGGCTTTCGCCTATCAGCGCGTCGAGGTTTGGGGTTTGGACGTAGCCGTCGTTGTGGGCCCCGAAATCTCCGTAACCCATCTCATCAGCGTACATCAACACGGTGTTGGGTCGCTGGCGCTGCGCGCTAATGGTGTCTAGCTTAGGGGCGCAGGTTCCTCCCAATCTAGCACGCCTTTTGCCTTCAATGCGTGAATTTCATCCTCGGTGTAACCCAAATCTTTGAGGATGGGCATGGTGTGTTCGCCTCTGAGGATGCCGCCGCCGGCCTTGCTAGGAGTCTTGGAGAAATTTAGAATTGGAGAGTAACGCCAGAATTTTCCGAATCGCTTGTGTTCGACTACGGTCGTGAACCCGTTCTCTCGAACATGCTCGTCGTTGTCGAAGAAGCCAAACATATTGCTGTCCTCGACCCGGACACAGCCGACGTCTTTGGCCGACAACTCTGTCTCCCATTCCTGAGGAGTTTTGGTCTTGAACAGCGGCGCGAGCTCGGCGATCAGCGCGTCGTCGTTCTCCTGTCGCCATTCGAGAGTGGAAAATCTCGGATCATCGCGCAGGTCAGGGCGTTCAATGGCGCTGCATAGAGCCAGCCAATCGTCCTGCATTGGGCAGGCCAGGAATATCCAACCTCCCAGAGCCTCATAGATGCGATCCAGAGCATGGATTCCGTAGCCTTCGGAGTCTGGGAAGAGTCGCGGGGGCTTGCCTTCGTAGTCGAAGAAATCGTCGGCGTTGGCATAGGCGTTGGCCTGAATCATCGAAGTCTCGATGTATTGGGGTTTGCCGGTGCGCTGGCGGGTGTAGAGCCCCACGACCACGGCGGTTGACGCCACCATAGACGTGTTGGGGTCGGGGTTCACGTCCTGAGCGCGACCCAGCACCCGCGACACCTCGACGATCTCTTCCATCGTCATTTCTGCGTCTTCAGGAGGTAGCGCGTCGCGGCCTGCCTGGGTCAACGCGCCCCCTGCGACCGCGCCGCCGATAGGGTGCATGGCTGGACGGTGATGGTAAGGGCCAGAGGAGCCGTAGCCTGACACGTATACGTAGTTGATGTCCGGGTTGAGTTCGCGCACCTGATCGAGTCCGATGCCCACCCGCTCCGGAGCGCCGGGACGCATGTTGTGCATCAAAACGTCGGTCTTGGGAATCAAACGCCTCAGGATTTCCTGCCCTTCTTCAGTTTTGAGATCGAGAGATAGTCCCTCGGTGCCGGCCATCGTCCTGTTGGATGCGATGCCGTTGTTTCCTCCGCGCATCCAATCGCCGTCGAGGGTTTCGATTCGAATCACCCTGGCCCCCAACTCGGCCACCAGAGAGCCAGCCAGAGGTCCGGCGATCACAGTGGACAGGTCTAGCACCGTCACGCCCTCCAGCGGGTGCTTGGGCGGAGGCTTCGAGGCTGTCGTATTATTCGGCGGAACAGGGATTTCGAGAGATTTCAAGACCTCGTCGGTGTGCTGACCGAGGGTCGGGGCAGGCCCCTGGATTCGGGGCGGCGAGCCGTCCATGTAGAATGCTGGGCCAAGCTGTCGCATCGAGCCGACGGTCGGGTCCTCAACATTCTGGACAATGCCGCTGTGGATAATCTGAGGATGGGATAGCGCCTCGGTGGCCGTCATGAATGGCTCGGCGGCGACGTTTCCTTCCTCGTTGACGAAAAGGTCCATCCACTCTGCTTCGGTCTTCTCTTGCATCCGGGTGAGGATCAGCCTGCGGAGAGCCTCGCGATCTTCGGGTTCGACTAGGTTGGGGGCATCGACGAAGCGCGGGTCGTCGTAGATGTGCCCCAGCCCGATGGCGAAAATCTCCGAACGGAACAGCCTTTCTATCAGGTTGGCAAGCTGCATCCACTTGCCGTCCTTGGTCCGTACAGGCAGATATTGAATTGGCGAGGCTCGCAGGGCAATGGTCGTCGGGTCGAAATCGAAGGTCTCCGGGAATTTGATCATCATCTGCCAGAGGATGAACTGGGTCAGGTCGTAGTAGGTCACGGCCTGAAGCAGGCTGGTGTCTACCTGCTGGCCCTGGCCCGTCTGGTCGCGCACCATTAGCGCCGAGACGATGCCTCTGAATGCTCCCATCGCCGCCGCGTGGCTGGCGACGTTGACCACGGCAAAGCTGGGACCTTCCCGTCCGGTGATTCCGGCGAAGATCATCAGCCTGCCAGACTTGGCCTCGATAAGCCCTTCGTAATCCTTGTAGTCAGAGTACGGCCCTTTGGGGCCGAAGCCGGTTATGGAGCAGTAAACCAGGTCTGGACGTTCGGCCTTCAGCGTTTCATAACCAATGCCCAGAGAGTCTGCGACGCCGGGTTTGAAAGTCTCGATCACCACATCGGCGCGCTCGGCCAGCTTGCGGATCTGATTTATGGCATCGGAATCGTTCAGGTCAAGAACCACGCTCTTCTTGCCCCGGTTCCAGAGATGAGATTGAGGAACCGCCCGGTATGGGTCGCCCTCAGGAGGCTCGATCTTTATGACTTCAGCCCCGAAGTCCGACAGAGCCATCGTGGCGATGGAGCCGGCCATCCCCTGGGAGAAGTCTAATACAGTGATTCCTTCGAGCGCCTGTGTCATTTCGTTCCTCTGAGACGGCATTTAGCCATTAGTTTTCAGCCGTCACCAACTTGTCATTCTGATGTCGCAACCGAAGAATCTGGTCGGAGGCGAAACGACAGTTAGTATGCGCGCATTAGATTCTTCGCCTCGGCCCAGAATGACAGTAATATTTTCCTTTTACGGTGTTTGTGAAATTATCTGTGGCCCGGCGCCGTTCATCTCGATCTCGATGGACATCGCCTCACAGGGGTTCGGGCTTCCATGAGTCTCGCCCAACAGCATGATTTCAGTCTTCATCCAGCCGGGTTTGAGTTCCAACAGGCCGACGGTTCCCATACGAAGCTCTTTGTGATGGGGGAAGGTGATGCTGCCGCTGTTGATTAGCGTCACACCCTCGCGATGCTCCAGCCGTTCTTGATGTGTGTGCCCGGCGATCATGATGTCCACCGGCTCGGGGAAGTATGCCTGAAGCTGTTCGGTGGGCCGGAACTGGCCCTCCAGGCTGTGGATCATGCCTATGCGCCAGCCCTCGATCTCTAGAGTCTGAACCTCTTCTGAGCGAGGGTCGGGGATCGGGTCGTTGTTGCCTGTGGAGCATACCACCGGCGCGAACTGCTCCAACCAGTCCAGCACCCGCGGAGTGGTCAGGTCTCCGCCGTGGAAGATGAGGTCAACGCTCTTGAAAAACTCCACTGTCTCTGGGCCTAGCTCGTCTAAATCTCGGATAAGGTTTGGCAGGTGAGTGTCTGATAAAAGTCCAATGATCATAAGGCGAATATACCGTGCAGAAACCTGGTAGTCAATGCAAGTTGTGACAATGAATGAGGCTTTCGAACCCTTCCTCAGTTTTCAGATATAGTTGAAGGTAAATCAGCAAGCATGAATCGAAACTCATGACCCACAATTTGGAGACGCTATCTGACTACCTGGCCACTGGCCTTGACCTGGTGTTCGTCGGTCTGAACCCTGGCCTGACCTCGGTGCGCGACGGGCATTACTTCGCGTCCCCTCGTAACAGGTTCTGGAAAGCGGTGAACTCGGCAGGGATATTCGACCCGCCACTGGAGGCGGAGACCGATCATCTGGCCCTTGAGCAGGGTATCGGATTCACCGACGTTGTGAAGCGGCCATCCGCCGGAGCCTCCGACCTGCGGGTGGCGGACTTTCGGGAGTGGGCGCCTGTTCTCAAAGACAAGCTGGAGCGATACGCTCCGAAAGTCGTATGCTTCCACGGCTCGGTGGCCTACCGAAATTTCTTGAAATATGGTGAGGGAGTCGACCTGCGTCCAGAGTTGGGGGTTCAGGACCGTCCCATCGGCGAATCGACGGTGTTTCTCGTTCCTAATCCCAGCCCAGCCAACGCGGTCTATTCGATGAACGACCTTGTGGGCTGGTACTATCAACTAAGGGTATTATTAGAGGAGACGACCACCGAACGATGACCGAAACAATGCGAGCCTTCATAGCCGTCGAACTGCCCGATCCGGTCGTGGATGACCTGCGCAGGGCCGCCACCCACATCCGAGGAGCCGGAATACGTAACCTCCGAACGGTGAGACCCGAAGGCATCCATCTGACGCTGAAATTTCTCGGTGACATCGAGATCAGTCAGATAGAGCCGGTAATTGTAGCTATGAAAAAGGCCGCCCAGGAGGTTCAACCCTTCAAACTTCACTTGGGAGAGACAGGCGCGTTTCCAAATTTCCAGCGTCCGAGGGTGCTTTGGGCGGGAGTTGATGGCGAGATGGAGTCTCTCAGGACGCTTCAGCAGTCCATAGAGAAGGCTGTGGAAGGTCTGGGAGTCGAGGCGGAGAGACGTGAATACAATCCTCATCTGACCCTGGGTCGCATCCGAGGCGGCGCATCGGAGGAGGAAGGCCAGAAGGTCGCTCAAACGCTGTTAGACACTAATCTGGACGAAAGCCTGAGCATACCCGTGGACTCCATTAGCCTCATGCGAAGCACACTGACGCCCACTGGAGCCGTGTACGAGCGGCTCGACTCTGCGCCTCTAAGTGGGTAGAATCGTTCTGCCCGGACGATAGATTCCGAATCTGCTCTAACGCAACACCATTTGTTGGGTTAATCACTACTAGCCCTTCTTCGTCCCATGCGCTCACCAATTCGAGATCGCTGGTAACGACAACCCTACTTTCGTTGGTTCTAGCGGCTGACGTCTTGAGTCTCAATGCCGACGCGAAGTGAATTGCGCCCAGAGTCCTCAGGACGGATTTCTCCAATAATTCTCCGGCTTCGTCCATCAGCAGGTTATCTACTGACAACATTATCGAGAAAAATGGTCTGTGTGACCCAAACTCGGTTAGCATGACACGCATCTCTGATTCGGATATTCGCCCGCCCCTCACAAGTCTCGTCAACGCGGACTTGAGTTCCAATGCCGCAAGAACTGAAATCGATAATGAACCGATTTTCTGGATATATTTTTTGATTAAAGCGGAGGTCTCGACGTACACAATGGTCATGATTATCGAGCATCGATAATCATCTGACTCACCGATATTCCTTTGAGCTTCTTGCTCATTTCCTGTCTTACTTATTTGAACGGTTTGGACGGCCGCGTGAGTGTGTCATATTTTCCAACAATGGATTTTATCACTGCTTGCAGCTCTTCTTGTTCTTTTTTGAAGTCATCAGATGCGAGTAATTGCTCCATCGACTCGATTTTCATTTTGTCGCCTCAAATAATTCCTATGAACCCATTCGACCATCATATTGAGTTTATCGCCTAAGCCGCTTTCATACAATCGTCGTCTAACCACTGCGATTCGTGAAATTGACACCCCCATACCTGCCCCGTAAAATCAGACATCAATTATCGACGCGTAGGTGTATGCAACGGCCTCATTGAGACCATTCCACCAAGCACCGCCGGAGAGGGAACCCCCAACATGCAGAGGTTAAGGGCAGCGCTATGACGACATCAGACTGGACCAGTGAACGTATTCGAGAGGAATTTCTTAGCTTCTTCGAGAGCAAGGGCCACCTGCGCGTGGCGAGCTCGTCCCTGATTCCGGTTGGGGACCCAACACTCCTCTTGACCACAGCGGGCATGGTCCAGTTCAAGTCTTACTTCGCGGGCGAGACAGCGCCGCCGAACCGACGTTTGACGTCCTCTCAGAAATCCTTCAGGACGCCAGATATCGACATCGTAGGCGACGCGACTCACAATACCCTATTCGAAATGCTGGGCAACTTCAGCATCGGAGACTATTTCAAGGAAGGGGCGATTTCCTTCGCGCTGGAGTTCATGACCCAGAACATGGGCTTGCCTGTGGACCGCCTGCACGCCACCATCTACCTGGACGACGACGAGGCAAGACAGCTATGGTTGGATGCAGGATTCCCTGACGAGCGAATCTCCCGTCACGGCGAAGAGGATAACTGGTGGGGGCCTGCCGGCCTTGAAGGCCCCTGTGGCCCGTCTTCTGAGATTCACTACGATCTCGGAACGGACAAGGGCTGCCTTCAGTCAGATTGCGCTCCCAACTGCACGAATGTGATGAATGAGCACGGCGACGAGTGCAATCGATTCGTCGAGATTTGGAACCTCGTGTTCATGCAGTTCTACCATCATCTGGACGGCACACGCACCAACCTGCCCAGCACCGGAGTGGACACGGGGATGGGATTCGAGCGTCTGGTGCGGGTGATGCAGCGCGCGGAGACCATGTACGAGACCGACCTGTTCCAACCGATGGTGCAAAAAACCGAGGAGATCAGCGGCAGGAAGTACGGCACGGATCGCGACACCGACTACGGCATCCGCACCGTCGCCGAACATGGCCGCAGCGTCACGTTCCTGATTGCCGACGGCGTGGTTCCAGGCAACGAGGGTCGGGGCTACGTCCTGCGTCGGGTTATTCGCAGGGCTATCCGATACGGGCGCCGCATTGGCCTTGAGGGCAACTTCCTGGGCGAGATAGCCGAGGCTGCCATCGCCAAGATGGGCGAGATGTACCCAGAGTTGGTGAACAACAGAGAGTTCATCCTGACAGTGTTGAGGCTTGAAGAAGACCGGTTTCAGCAGGCGTTCCTCAATGGCAACGCTATTCTCATGGACGCGATGGAAGGCCAGGACAGTCTCGCTGGAGAGACCGTGTTCCAGCTATGGGACACTCATGGATTCCCCGTGGAGATGACCCAGGAGATAGCACGGGAGCACGGCGTCGAGGTGGATATGGAGGGCTTCGAGCAGGCTATGGAAGCCCAGCGCGCCCGCGCCCGCGCCACAGCAAAGTTCGGCGACGACCGCGCCAAGATTCGGGTCTACGAGAGCCTGGGCATCGGCGGCACACGATTCTTGGGATATGAGCAGACTACGGCTTCGTCCATCGTTGTCGGGCTGATCGCTGATAACGAGACCGTCGATCAGGTGACCGAAGGCCAGGAGGTCGAGATCGCCCTGGTCCAGACCCCGTTCTACGCCGAGGGCGGAGGCCAGATTGGCGACTCCGGCGAGATAGTCGGATCGGAGGGTCGAATCGAAATCAACGACACTCAGGAGGTCATGCCTGGCCTGATCATTCAGTTCGGCAAGGTGACCCAGGGCACGATGAAAATGGGCGATTCGGTAGACGCCTACGTTGACCCGGTGCGCCGCGAGGACACAGCACGCAATCACACGGCAACTCACATGCTCCACGCCGCTTTGCGGCAGGTGCTCGGCGCTCACGTCCGCCAGGCCGGCTCCTATGTGGCGCCAGACCGGTTGCGTTTCGACTTCACCCACGTCCAGGCTGTCACCGACGAAGAGATGTGGCAAGTCCAACTTCTGGTCAACGAGAAGGTCCGGCAGAACGCCCGCATCCTGAAAGACGAAGACACCTACCAGTCGGCCATCCGCCGAGGCGCGCTGGCGTTCTTTGGAGACAAGTACGGCGACACCGTTCGGCTGGTCGAGATTGCCAACGGCGACACCTTCAGCTTCGAGGTTTGCGGCGGCACTCACGTGCAGCTTACTGGCGAGGTTGGGGCGGTCTATGTGCTGGGCGAGTCATCCATTGGGGCGGGCATGCGCCGCATCGAGGCAATCAGTGGACGAGCCGCCGAGCGGTTGGTCTGGGAGCGCTTCCATCGTGAGGACAGGCTGGCTCGCACTCTCTCGACGACTCCCCAGGAAACCGAGGAACGAGTTCAGAGCCTGATGGACGAACTCTCAGAGCTTCAGCGGGAACGAGAAAATATGGAGCGCAAGCTGACCCTCCAATCTGCCGAAAGTCTGTTGGACTCGGCCCAACAAGTCGACGGCGTGACCGTGCTGGCGACTCGCGTCACAGCCGCCAATGCCGACTCCCTAAGAGAGGTGGGCGACTGGCTGAGGGACAAATTGGGAAGCGGAGTGGTTGTGCTTGGATCGGTGATAAACGACAGGCCAATTCTCATTTCGATGGTCACCAACGACCTGGTTGAGCGTGGCCTCAACGCTTCGGACATCGCTCGTGGCGCCGCCAAAGCTATCGGCGGCGGCGGAGGTGGGCGACCAGATGTTGCCCAGGCCGGAGGTCGAGACGCCAGCAAGCTCGACGACGCGCTGGATTTGGTGTCGGGCCTCGTGAGAGAGTCGTTAAGCTCTTGAGGATAATGGCCCTTGATGTGGGCGACCGTCGAATCGGCGTCGCCCTCTCTGACCCAACGGGCCTGCTGGCAACGCCGCTGACGGCGGTAGACAGGCTCGACGCTCGGCCATCGGAGTTCGACGAGATAATTAGTCTCGCTCAAGAGAACGACGTCGAGGCGATCATCGTCGGCATGCCTGTTACTCTGGCTGGCAGATTGGGATATCAGGCGAGACAGGTTCGCGACTTTATCTCAGAGCTATCCGACCGCACAGGTTTGCCCATCGAGACCGTCGATGAACGTTACTCCACCGTTCAAGCCCAGCGCATGCTCAACGAATCAAAACGCCGCCCATCAGGGGACCGCAATCAGGATCGGGGCCACCTAGACGCTTCGGCGGCGGCTGTATTCCTCCAGTCCTACTTGGATTTCAGGCGGTAAATGACCTTTCCCTCCTAAGGGGATAGACTAGCCCCTGGGAAGCATAAAGATCGTCGGGATAGGCAGAGTTAGGGACGCTACATGAAAATTGACTCGATTGAAATATCCGTGTTCGAGTTGCCGATGTATCAGTCAACAATTCGGTTGTTGGACGCTGCGTCAGGAAGTGGAACTCTAGGTCAGGGCGCAGGCTCATCACGCAACTTGGTTCCAGTGCAGGTAATCCACGTCAGGACAGATGAAGGCGTCGATGGCGTATGCACGGTTGGAGACTGGCGATACACGGAGATGAACCCGCAGCAACTGGCTCATTTAAGGCAATTAGCCATCGGGGAGAACCCTCTTAATAGAGAGCGTCTTTACTCAAAACTGCGTTCGGTGGCCCGGTTCTATGACCCGGCATGGTTCGGCGGATTCGATAACTGCCTATGGGATATAGCGGGAAAGGTGTCAGAGCTGCCCGTAGCGCAGTTGCTAGGCGGCGCGAAGCAGCGAGTTCAAGCTTATTACAACATCAGGGGAGCCTCACTGGCTGAACTGGTGAAAGACGGTGAAGCGGCCCTTCAAAATGGCTATGAGGTTCTCAAAGATCATTTGCCTTATGATGCCAAGGTGAACATAAGGCTATTCCATGAGCTTCGGCAGTCGTTTGGCGATCAGGTCGGTCTCATGCACGATGCGGCCCTGACTCAGTACACATACGAAGAGGCCCTAAAAGTGGGCCGCGCTCTGGAGGCAGAGGATTTTATCTGGCTAGAGGAGCCTTTGCCAGATCGTCAGTTGGAGAACTACGTTCGCCTCACAGACGCTTTGGATATACCGGTTGCCGGAGCCGAAACCTTGATGCACGATCCCGAGTTAAGCGCTCTGTGGTTGAGATCGGGCGCTGTGGATGTCCTGAGAGTCAATGGCCGTCACGGGACCACTCCTGTGCTCAAACTTGCCCATTTCGCCGAGATGCACAATGCGACCGTCGAAACGAACACTTACGGGCCTTTGTTTGGTCTTGTGCATGCCCACCAGAATTGCGGCATTGGGAACATTCGATGGTTCGAGACTTCTCCGCCGTTCGACGGCGCCAGTATGGGCGAAGAGATCGGAATGATGAATCCTGCGGTGCCGCGCGACGGTTGGGTCAGCTATCCAGACTCCCCTGGCTGGGGCGCTGACTGGGACTGGAAACAGTTCGAGAAGAAGCGTGTGGCGACGCTTTAGATTGCCAGATGCTATTGGGACATCCAACGGTCATCGACAGCCATAATTGATAGATTTTGACGATGACGAAACGCAATCAGGATAATGCTGCAATGTTCTAGCCCGTAGTTCAGGCGCTTCAAGGCGGGTTGCACGATTAGTCATAACCCATACACAGATTCGTCGTTCGGATTGCTATGATAAGAGCGACCACCCAGCGAACAATTCGCTTCTGTGACTGAGATACTTGCTCTCCGGCGCTCTTTGGGTTCTAATAGCCCCATAGTGGTCAATTTGTGGCCCTCAATGATCGCCCACGAGCTTTGGACTCCGCTGACATTCCTGTCAGGATTCAGCGAGTTGTTGGCGGCACGCACCGACCTGCCGGAACAGGCCAAAGAGATGGCAGCAGAGCTACACGACCAGACAGAGCAGATGGTTGAGCTTAACGAGCGTCTGCTGGAACTGACCAGACTGCAATCCGGCAGGCTGTCCCTCACGTGGCATTGGGTTGACCTGCGAGACCTGATTGACACCCAGGTGTCCCAATTCGACAACCTGAGCGAGAAGCACACTGTCCGGTTTGAGGCTGCGGCATACGCAGTTCGCGTGCGCGCCGACACCACACGCGTGACCCAGGCGGTGGCGAATCTCATAAACAACGCGATCAAGTACTCACCCGAGGGCGGCGAAATCGTTGTAAAACTCGAAGAGGATATAGACGAGGTCGTCATCAGCGTCAGCGACCACGGTCTGGGCATCCCCAAAGAAGTCCAGTGAAGGTTGTTCCAGCCCTTCTATCGCGCCCAACAGGTGGAGACGCGAGGAATAGAAGGCCTGGGTCTTGGGCTTGCGCTGACAAAGGCCTTCGTGGAGGCTCATGGGGGCAGAATATGGGTGGAGAGCGAAGTGGGGGAGGGCAGCGTTTTCTACGTAGCAATGCCAAAGCAAGAAACTGCAAATTAACGATCACTTACAGCTGGAACTGCCACGGAGTAGCGCCAACTAAGAGATGGTCCTGATGAGGGTGCCGCAGCCTATCGGTTACGTGCGCCTCCAAGAGTCTCTTGACGAACTGGGGGAGACTTCAGCCGACGTTGCCCTGCTGTTCTGGATACTGGCGATTCTGTTCTTCGGTCTCGGTGACACTGTGTCATCATTCATGGTCTTCTCTCAGGATGGAAATGAACCAAACCCGAACATGCGTTGGTCTCTGGGCTTGCTGGCGGACGGCCTGCTGGGATTCGTGCTGGTCAAGACGGCTGCCATAACCATCCTGTACGCCATCGCATTCCTCTGGGAGGGCGCGCACCGGTGGATGATACCTATAGTGCTGATACTGGCAGGGGTGTATCTGATTACCAACAACATGCTGGTGTTTCTGGACATCCGGTAATTGTAGGGAGTTGTCATGCTGAGTCAACAAAAGAAGTATCTGGTTGTCAGCAGGCCAACGTTGTGGCGCCAACAATTCAGATGCTCCGACTCTCACGACATGGCGCGGCGTCACATTGATTACATTCAACTGAAATGACTCACCACAACCGGAGATCGTGTCCCATCCATATGAACAAAATGACGTCTGGGGCGCACAATCGTGCGCCCCAGACAGTTTAAACCGAGCAGCGTGAAATGGCCCTCTACGGAAATAGACAGCCGGTCCCCCTGAAAGAGCCTCTGCTTTCCCGTCGACGGATGCGGCCGCTGGTGATACTCTTCGCTGTGCCAGTCCTGATAATATCCCTGATGGTGGCCCTGTACTTCAATCAGGATGTTGGGCGGCAGTCACTATCCAACGATATTGTGAAGGCAATGCTCGATGCCTCCAGCTATCGAGCGACGGGCATCGATATTATTTCTGGTTCCAGAGAGGTGCGAGAGCAGTTCGAGTACGTTGCTCCCAACAACATCCACTCTCTGTACCTCACAACGACGCAGAGCAGCGGGTTCGGGTCTTTGCCCTCGGAGTGCGGCGAGAACGAAATGGTTATTATCGGCTCCAGCGGCTACCAGCGGTGCCTCACCAAAGGAGAAAACTGGGGCGCATTTAGCTCCGATAACAGCGTGTTCAACAGGTTGTCATTCCAGCCGTGGAGACGGCTGGAATGGTGCACCACATTCACCGAAGAGGACAGCCGAGTCATCTCCGGTGTCCAGACCAAGATACTGTCCTGCATAGTGCCTCCAGAGCGCGAGGCCGAGGCAGATTACGGCTCCGACGACTCGGCCAAAAAACAACAATTCATCGCCGAGGGAACCGTCGAGATCACCGCATGGGTGCGTGAAAGCGACAGCTACATAACCCGATTCGCCATGACCAAGACCCTCCCTAGTTCCTTTGTCCAGACTCTAGACTATTCCTACTCAGATTTTAACAGCATCCCGCCGATACGCCCTCCAGACACCACAGCGTCAGACACCGCCACTACGGTTGAGCCGGACTTAGGGCCGTCGGGCCAGAGCCAGACCCAAAGCCAGCCGGCAGTCACAACCGCTGCCATGAGTTTCGTAGACCTGTTCAGCGGAGACAACACACCGGAGCAGGCTATCATCGGCGGTCACAGGTTCGTCCTGGAGGTCGCCAACGACGAGAACACCCGAAGTCAGGGCCTTAGCCGCCGCCAGCTTCTGGCAGAAAACGCGGGTATGCTCTTCGTGTTCGAGACTGAGGCCTTCCACAAATTCTGGATGAAAGAAGTTCGCTTCCCGTTGGACCTGCTGTTCATCGCTGCCGACGGCACGATCGTGGACATCCAGCACATGGAAACTGAACACGGAATTCTGGACGCCAACCTCGCCATCTACGAATCACCGGTCCGAGTCCCCCTCGCCCTCGAAATCCTGTGGGGCAAGGTGGATGAGCTAGGCTTGGAATCCGGGATGTTCGTTCAATTCGAGTAGTTTTGCGATTGACGGGAGCTGGTGTCATTTTCGCCAGATTCTCGGACTGTTTAGCCTGTAAATACTGACGGTCGCCTGGTTCTTCGGGAACCGACACCGCATCGCTGTTTCCAGTGCATCCTTATCGGATTTGGGCGTGTATAATTCGGACCCGAATACATAACCGGGAGGTATCGGGATGCGGTATGACGTAATCATCATCGGGGCAGGCTCGGCGGGGTGCGTGCTCGCGTCCCGGCTGTCCAAAGACCCCGGCAGGTCTGTGCTTCTGCTGGAGGCAGGCCCGGACTACCCGGATATCCAGAGCCTCCCTGAGCACATCAAGTACGGCATTCGTCCCTGGTACGACGACACTGACGTCGACGCCCACACCTGGGGATACACCGCCACGGCGTCCCAGGATCGAGAGCCGTTCCGCCTGCCCAGAGGCAAGGTTGTTGGCGGCTCCAGCGCCATCAACGGGCAGGTCTGGTTTCGGGGCATCCCAGAGGATTTCGACGAGTGGGCAGAGCTTGGCAATGACGAATGGGCGTTCCTGAAAATTCTGCCGTACTTCCGAGACATCGAGACCGACCTCGACTTCCCTGGCGACGACTTTCACGGCTCCACCGGGCCGATTCCGGTTCGTCGGTACACAGAGGACGAACTTCTGCCCAGTCCCAGGGCGTTCCTGGCTGCTACTCAGGCGGCGGGCTACCCATTCACTCCCGACATGAACAGCCCGGACTCAACAGGCGTCGGATACTATCCGCTTAACCGTATAGACGGCATTCGGATGAGCACGGCCCTGACGTTCCTGGAGGAGGCGCGCCACCGTCTCAACCTGACCATCAAAGGCGATGTGACGGTCAAGCGTGTGATCTTCGATGGCAACAAAGCGACGGGAGTGGAGGCCGAAAGCGGAGGCGAGGTCTTTACGGTAGAGGCTTCTGAGGTCATCCTCAGCGGCGGCGCTATCAACTCGCCTCAACTACTAATGCTCTCTGGCGTCGGCCCCGCGGATCACCTGACAGAGCTTGGAATCTCGGTGGTCAGTGACCTGCCTGGAGTCGGCGAAAACCTGCGAGACCACCAGGCTATATTTCTGCTGTTCGAGGCAGCGGACATCATCTCCAGAGAGGCACCGGGCCTTCAGGTCGGCATGCGCTACACGACTCCAAGCTCGGAGTTCCGAAACGACATGCAGATGCGCCCTCTTCAGGTCAGGACAGAGCACATCCCGATAAACTTCGACTATCAGGGCCAGGGCAGTCCCACCGGATTCAGCATCGCGCTCCAGAAGCCCTACACAGCGGGCCAGCTTCGGCTCGTCAGCGCCGACCCTTTAGATCAACCTAAGCTGGATTACCGCTACCTGACTGACCCACGAGACCGAGCGAAACTCCGAGGAGCGGTGCGGCAATGCATCGAGCTAACCGAAAGCCCGGCGTACAAGGACTATCCCCTGAAGCGCATATCCCCCGACGAGGACGACCTCGCCTCGGACGATGCCCTGGACGTTTGGCTTCGAGCCAACGTGCTGACGCAACACCACTCGTCGGGCACCTGCAAGATGGGGCCGAACTCCGACCCGCTGGCCGTGGTTGACCAACGCTGCCGAGTGCACGGAATCGAGGGCTTGCGCGTGGTCGACGCGTCGGTGATGCCGGATGTCGTGCGCTCTAACACCAACGCCACGACCATCATGATTGCCGAGAGGGTATCGGACTGGCTCTAGATAGCTCAGGCTTGTACACCTGAATCCGGTGGCGGCAGGACTCTACGATGTACATGCTGCCTTCGTCGTCCAACCTGACAGAAGTTGGGCCCCAGAATAGCTTTTCGACGGCTGCGGACTGCTCTCGGACGTACTCCGATGGATGGCCGTTTGGTTCGGGCTCCAGGTCGGCTTTCTGGCGTTCTTCGAACTCCAGAGTGTTCGCCTTAAAGTAGTCCTCGGCCCACTTGGACATGCCCGATTCTCCCCGATACTTGGTTACAAAGTCGCCACCCGAGTCGAATATCTGAACCCGCTCGTTGCCCCAGTCGGTTACCAGGATGTTGCCTGACTGGTCTACCGCCACTCCCGACGGACGCTTTAGTTGGCCGTCTCCCACTCCCGATGTTCCGATGGTCGCAAGGTGGCGGCCCTGAGGGTCGAATTTCTGGATTCGGTCGTTGCGCCAGTCGGCGACGTAGACGCTGCCATTGTTGTCCAACGAGATGCCCCAGGGGATGTTGAACTCGCCGTCGCCAGCGCCTTGGCTGCCCCAGGCGTCGAGAAACCGGCCGTCGGACGTGAATCTCTGGATTCGATGATTCAGGCCGTCAGCCACCAGCAGGTTGCCGTCGGAGTCGAATGCGATTCCAGCAGGCCGGTTTAGCTGGCCCTTATCTGTGCCCCTGACTCCCCACATGCTCAGGAAAACACCCTGAGGGTCGAAGATGGAAACACGGTTCAGCGCCTCGTCGGAAATATACACGTTTCCATTGGGGTCGACAGCGATGGAGGCGGGCCACATGATCTCTCCAGCCGCCGTCCCACCTGTGCTGAACTCGCCCAAATAGTCCTGATTCCGGTTGCAGATGGTGATTCGCTTGTAAGGCATCCGCACGCCAACTTCAGGGCCGACCCGGTTCACGACGTACATCACGTCGCCGGAGCCGAAAGCCACGTCTACGGGATTGTTGAAACCTCGGCCCATCAGCGCGTAAAGCCCGATGCTGTGGCTGTATCGATACATGAAGACCCCCTCTGAATAGAGCTTTCAGCAATCAGCTTTCAGCCGTCAGTTACTTGTCATTTTGAATCCGCAGATAAAGAATCTGGTGTCAGTCAAGCAAACGCCGCGCTGTCGAGAGCAGATGCCTCACCCCGTTCAGCATGACAGGTGGTTTTTCGCCGAGAATATTATTAGTGGCAACGACAGCATACTGTTACGCCATCTGGTATTCGCGGGTGGAGACGATCATCTGGAGCATGGCACGTATACGATTCTCGGTGGTTTGGCCGCCATTCCCATCCGCAGCCTGTTGGACAAGCTCGTCTCTGGACTTTTCGGACACCGACATCGGCCCCAGGATGTCCAGGCACGACTCCACAAGATCATCGGGCGACAGATTGCCATTTGAAGACGCAATCCTGTCGATCATCGAGTTGACGCCGGGCTTTGTAGTATCGGAGAACTGGCCGACGGCGAAGTTCACCCGCTTCACCAGACTGGCCGTGTTGACCCATTCAACGCCCGTGTGCCAACCCTCGACGCTGGGAGGGTCCAACACCTGCTGGCCCATTTGGGCGGGCTGCAACGCCAGTTGGATGTCCACTACGTCGGGGAACTCGAACCCGCCAGCCGCCCGAGCCGTTCCCGCCACCATCTCCACCGGGCTTTTCACCTTGGCGAAGGTGGAGGCCTTGAAGAAGGCTGAGTTGAACAAGACTCTCAGCGTCGCGCGGATGTTATAGCCAGATTCGACGAACGCCTGAGCCAGTGTTTCGATAGCGTGAGGATCACGAGGCGGAACCGTGTCCCAAGCCGGAACCTGCGGCTCGTCGGCCACGAAGAAGTTGTACAGGTGTCGAGCGATGAACCGTGCGGTGGCCGGGTGATGGCATATGATGTCGATGACATCTTCGCCATTGTGGTCGCCTACCTGCCCAAGGAATTGTTTCTCGCCGTTGTCGTGATCTTCGGGCCGATACTCGTACTGCCAGTCGATCCTGCCATAGGGCCAGACCGAGTCCTGGTTGGTGCGGACGGCGTGGAAATCGGAATTGTGGATGTTCCAGCCGGTGAAGGCCCTGGACGACTGACGAACGTCGTCTTCGGTGTAGTTGCCGACACCCATCGTGAACAATTCCAGGATTTCACGACCGTAATTCTCGTTCACGGCGTCCTTGTGGTTGTCCTTGTTGTCGAGCCAGAAGATCATGGCCGGGTCTTTGGAAATCTCCACCAGCAGGTCTCTGAAGCTGTCAAGCCCCCGACGCCGGAACATATCGATCTGGCTGAGGATGACCCTGGGCTGGTTGAGCTTGGTGTATCCGGTGGCAAACAACCCATGCCAAAAGAGGGCGATCTTCTCCTCCAGCGGACGGGAGGTGTTGACCATCCTGTAAATCCAGTACGCTTGGGCGCTGTCGAGAATGAGCAGGCTGTTCTGGTCGACATGGTAGCGGCGAACCAGGTCTTCGTCCTCCAGTGTGGAATTCAGGGAGGTTTCGGGGTGTAGAAGCTGCTCTACAGTGGCCTCGTAGCCCCGAGCGACGAGAGCTTCAAGTTCGTCCCTCGTCGCTCCGAACCCTGCTCGGCGCATCAGGTGGGCCATCAACGCGATGTTTTGGGTTGCCATGTTTCGCCCCTATTACAGGCGGTGGAAGAATCAGAAATCTCCCCGCCGAAATGAGTGTCCGAGAGACGTACCTACAGTAATGAAGGTATTATATTAGGGGATTGGGAGACTCACAAGCATTGAAAAACCTCACACAAATGTTGCCGATATTCAGGAAGCAGTCACCTGTCGATTAATCTGAATATTGAAAGATCGAACTGTGTTCCCGTAAGTGATGATGCAATAGATTGTCTGCTGGAGTCGAATCGAATATCAGCTACGTGAAGGTTCGAAATAAACCCTCCTTCGATATCTGTGATCGCCTCTGTTCGAATCCGTTGGGATAGTTCTCCTGCTATGTATTGTGGGAGAGAGCTTTTTACACCAGAATCTCGCCCTCCAATCGGTAGATTAATTCCAGCGAACTCCAATGGGTGGAGCCGAGCGAATTCAATCGCGATTTGGTAAGGAGTTAGAAACGGCCTCCCCAAGTGGTGATCTGGGTTAGAATATTCCGAGGATGCGAGAATATCACGAATGCGGTTTTCTACACCAAATTCCACAGATTTAGACATAATGCCCTCGCTTCGCAGATTAGTAGAATAAAATCCACGTAATTTCATTGGACAATCTATATTGGACACTTCAGCAATTGTGAATCGGTATCGCGCTAAGCAAGAGCAGACGTTATCATCGTATTTCAAATTACTACATCTTTTAGTGTCGTGTGTCTACTGATACACGACGCCTGGGACGCCGCCACCAGCGGCTATGACCTCGCCGGTGATGGCGGTGGCGCGGGTTGAGGCCAAAAATGTCACGAGGTAGCCGATTTCGCTAGCGTCAACCATGCGGCGAGTGGAGGTTGTCTGGGCGGCACGTTCTTCCTGCTCCGGGCCTGTGCGCTCGGTGCGAGTGCTTCCGGGATGGACAAGGTTGGCGGTGATGCCGTCCGGTCCAAGTTGGTCGGATAGGGTCTTGGTGAAGTGGACCAGCGCGGCGTTTCGCATTCCGCTGAAGGTTCCCGCCCGCCGAGCCGACAGCCCGCCGATGTTGATAATCCGGCCCCAGCCCTGACTCTGCATATGAGGAGCTACGGCCTTGGCGCACCGGAAGTAACCGACGACCTTGGTATCGATGTCCGCCATCAGGTCGGCCTCGTCAGATTCTGCCAGCGACCCCAGCACGAGACCTCCGGGAAGGGCGGCGTTGTTCACCAGTATGTCAGCGCCTCTGCCCATGATATCCGTTGCCGACTTGACCAGGTTTTCCACCGATTCCCGGCTGGTTGTGTCGGCGACGATGGGCACGACCTTCCGTCCGGTTTCCCTGGATAGCTCGCTGGCCGCCTGTTCGAGGAGGTCCTGCCTTCGGGCGGCGATGGCGACGTCCACGCCCTCAAGAGCAAGTTCTCTGGCGATAGCTTTGCCGATTCCGACACTGCCTCCGGTCACGATTGCCGCTTTGCCGTTCAGTCCAAAATCCATGACTTTTTATCCTTCATGTGTTGGTTTGCGCGAGGGTTCAAGACTTTGTGTCGTTATGTCAGTTCATTGGTCAAATTACGTCACGTTCACGCTCACGTAGCCTACGCCCTCGATTTCAAACGACACAGAGTCTCCTGCCGCAAGGTTTATCGGTGTGGTGAGGCTTCCCGTCAGGACGACTTCGCCTTTTGATAGCTCGTCGCCGCGTTGAGCGAGCACATTGGCGAGCCATATCAGAGGTTCCATCGCGTGTCCCATGTCATCGGACCCAACGCCTTCACCCGCAACCTCGCCGTTGAGTCTAGCGATTCCGCGCGCCGATATCAGGTCTATGTCACGCCAGTCGGATACCTGAACGCCCAGCACGGCTCCTGCCTGCGCCACATTCGTCGCAACGAGCATGTGCGCCCTGCTTTGCCCTTCGCGTATTTCGCCTTCTGGAAGGTCCACGACCTCGAATGATGTGGCGATAGACTCAACAGCAGGGGCAACGTTCTCGTGATTAAATGGAGCCTCAGAGATCGGCAGATCGCGTCCCATTGTGAACGCAATTTCACATTCCACCGCCAGATTGGCATAGTCGGCGCTGTTCAGCGCAGCGGGAGATTCGACGACATCCTGAGCGAAAACGCCTCCCGCGCACGGCTCGTCAACGCCAACCCTCGGCTGCATTAAAGGATTGGTCAATCCTACCTTATATCCGCCCATCGCGCCCTTCGTTTCAGAGCGTATCCGTAAGTATTCTTCTTGGATCGCATAAGCGTCAGCCATATCATTCGGCGCGAAATCATGGAGCATGATGTTCAGAGATTCTTAGGCCGTCTTACGTTCGATCAGATAGTTTACGGCTTGCTGTGCGTTATTCATATTGGTGGTTTCCGTAACCCTGGTTCACTCTCTGAAATGTCCATCTGTGAAACTGGCGACTACAACTCCGGTTTTTGCCAGCCACCCAGGGCCGACTCCAGGCGCGACGCGATGGCCAGGGCCACATCCTCGCGCCAGGGGCGTGAGACAGCTTGGACTCCGATGGGCATCCCGTCCAGCGACGTGCCGCCCCGGACCACTGCTCCGGGCCAGCCAGTCATGTTGTAGGCCCCAGTGTAGGTGAAAGCCGATTTGTTCTCGTCCGACCAGGTCTCACCGTGGGGGCAGGCGGCTATCGCCGCCGTAGGGCAGAGGATGGCGTCGTAGTCTTCCATGAAACCCAGCATGCGGCTTCGATATTGGTCCAGAAGCTCAAGCGTTTGTGAGAACCTCTCTGTGGAGATCGGCTCAGCGCTGTCGAACCGATTCTGGAGGAACGGCGATATCTCGGTGGTGCCTGCCCTATCCAGAAGTCGCCGGACCCACGCCCTGCCATCGCCTCCGTTGAGATTAGGGGTGATGTCGGGAATCATTTCGAGAGCATCGGGAGTCACTTCTTCGAGGACGGCTCCCATGTCCTCCAACGCTCTGGCGGCAGAGCGGACAGCCTCCTGGGTTTCAGGAGTCGGAGTTTTGATGCCGTTGTCGGTGTGCATGGCGATGCGAAGCCCCTCCATGCTCACGTCAGCGGGGTCGCGCAGACGCATGGGCACGATGGCCGGGTCGCGCCAGTCAGGGCCGGAGATTATGGGCAGCGTGAGCGCCAAATCCTCGACGTATCGGGCCATCGGACCATTCTGAGTCAGAGCGTCCACGGCTCCCATGCCGTAGGGAACAATGTGTCCGGTGCGTGGGACGCGCCCTGTGTTTGGTTTCAGGCCAGCGATTCCGCAGAAGTGGGCGGGCATCCGAATGCTACCGCCGGTGTCGCTCCCCATGTCCAGAGGCGAGCCGCCAGAGGCAATGATGGCCGCCGCGCCGCCGCTGGAGCCTCCGGGTATTCGGTCCCGGTTGTACGGGTTGTTGGTGCGTCCGTAGATCAGGTTGTCAGTCTCTCCGGCGAGGGTGAACTCAGGGGTGTTGGTCTTGCCCAACAGGATGGCGCCGGCGGCCCGCAGTCGAGCGGCCACAACGGAATCCTCCGACGGCACGAAGGATTCTCGGCCCTTGGTCCCGCCCGTGGATATGATGCCTTCGGTGTCCAATGAGTCCTTGAGTGTCATCGGAACGCCGTGCAACGGGCCAACGGAGTCTCCTCGCGCCAACGCTTCGTCTGCCGCCTTAGCTTCGGAGACCGCCCGGTCGGCGCATAGTTGCACCACTGCGTTGAGCGCTCCGTTCACCTGTCCGATTCTGTCGAGGTGCGCCTGCACGACCTCCTCAGCGGAGATTTCCTTGTGTCGAATTGCCTGAGCTATTCGGGTTGCAGAAGCGTAGACTATGTCGTTCATAAGAGACTCCTTCGGTATATGGATGCTAAATCGACGGCATCTGCCAGCCTCCCAGGGCCGACTCTACGACTGCCGCCAGCGCCAGAGACACATCCTCATGCCACGGGCGTGCGATAAACTGGACTCCGATGGGCAGTCCTTCGGGCGACGTTCCGGCGCGGACAACTGCTCCGGGCCATCCGGTTGTGTTGAAGGAGCTTGTGAAGGTGTTGCCAGGGCTAAACTCCGGCGTCATGGACTTCCCGTGCGGCGGGGCCGGGAACGGACGGACGGGAAGAAGGATGGCGTCGTAGTTCTCCATGAAACCGAGCATGTTCGAGCGGAAGGCGTCGATCTCCTCCAGCAGAGCGCTGTACTCGCCGACTGGCAGCGGATCAGTTCCTTCGACGAATCGGCCCACCCAGGGGTGCATCTCGGTAGTTCCAGCTTTGTCCAGAATTCTGCGAACTCCGGCTCCTCCGTCCGCGGTCAGCAGGCTGGTTCCAGTTGCGCGAAGTATCGCGCTGGGCATGTCCTCTGTCAGCGAGGCCCCGGCGTCGGTCAGCGCGTCAGCAGCTGATTGCGTGGCAGATGCGATTTCGGCAGTAGATGTCACGTCGCCTACGTCGGTGAACCATGCCACTCGCAGACTCTTGAGGTCAATATTGGCAGGGTCGTCAACAGGCATCGGGACGATTGCGGGGTCTTCCCCGTCAGGGCCGGCTATTATCGGGTAGACCAGAATCAGGTCTTCGACGTATCGAGCCATCGGGCCAACGGTGGTCAGGGCGTCGGTGGCCCCCAGAGAGTGAGAGATGATGTGGCCGGTCCTTGGAACGCGGCCAGACGTGGGCTTGAGTCCGGCGATGCCGCAGAATCCGGCTGGCACTCGAACGCTTCCTCCGGTGTCGGTCCCCAGGTCTAAGGGTGAACCGCCAGAAGCGATTATCGCTCCTGCTCCGCCACTGGAGCCTCCGGGAGTGCGGTCTAGTCCGTAAGGGTTGTTGGTGCGTCCGTAGATCAGGTTGTCGGTCTCGAAGGCCAGCGTAAGCTCAGGAGTGTTGGTCTTGCCCAACACAATGGCCCCCGCCGCCCGCATCCGAGCGACTGTGGTGGCGTCCCGATCAGGCACGAAATTTTCGCGACCTTTGGTTCCGCCAGTGGACACCAACCCCTCGGCGTCGTGAGAATCTTTGACGGTCATCGGCACGCCGTGGAGCGGGCCTTTCGACTCGCCTCTGGCGGTGGCGGCGTCGGCCTCCCGAGCTTCGGAAAGCGCCCGGTCTGCGGCAAGATGCACAACGGCGTTCAGCTTCGGGTTTACTTCGTCAATACGCTGCAGGTGCGCCTCCACGACCTCGACAGCGGAAACCTCTTTGTCTCGGATGGCCTGGGCTATCGTCTTGGCGGAGGCGTAGTTTATCTCGTCCATAAGAGTCCTTCATTTTAGGTGGTCAGGAATCAGGTTTTCAGGGTTCAGCGGGAGGCATTCAGAATCGTCATAGAGCATCGGGTGGTATGGTTTCACGAAACCTGATACCTGACCACCTGATGCCTCGCCTCACACCACGTCCATCGCCATCAGGTCCTGGTAGCTCTCCCGGCGCCGAATGATCCGCGCCGAGCCGTCCTTGACCATGACGATGGCCGGTCGAGGATTCAAGTTGTAATTGCTGGCCATTGCCGGAACGTATGCGCCGGACGAAGGGATGGCAACGAGGTCTCCGGCCTCCATGACCGGCATTTCGATGTCCCGAATCAGTATGTCGCCTGACTCGCAGTACTTGCCTGCCAGCGTGATGACCTCTTCTGGAGCGTCGGACATTCGACTGGCGACCACAGCCTCGTACTGAGAGCCGTAGAGGGCGGGACGGATGTTGTCTCCCATTCCGCCGTCCACCGAGACATATTTTCGCACGGTGGGGATGTCTTTGATCGCCCCTACAGTATAGAGGCTGACGCCGGCGCGACCCACAATAGAACGGCCCGGCTCGATAGTCATCATCGGCTCTCCGAACCCCAGTTCGGCGCACTTAGCCTTGAGCGCGGTGGCGATAGTATCGGCGTACTCAGAGATTTCCGGCGGTGGCTGGTCTCGGGTGTACCCGATGGCGAAACCTCCGCCGGGGCTGAACTCCTGAAGGTCGAGACCTTCCTCTCTAAATGGCGCGAGGTAGGTCAAGATCGTGTTCACCGCGTCGGCGTAGGGTTTCAGTTCAAAAATGGGCGAACCGAGATGGAAGTGGACGCCCACAAGGTTCAGGTTCGGAGCGGCGATGGCCTGACGGATGGCGCGGGCCGAGTCCCCAGTCTCGATGGCGAATCCGAACTTGGAATCCAGAATGCCAGTGGTTGTGAAGGCGTGGGTGTGAGGGTCAACGTTGGGAGACAGTCGAACCAAAACGTCCTGCACAACGCGTTTGTTTCCGGCGATCTCGTCCAACATGCTCAACTCGTTGAAGCTATCGATGACGATGCGCCCGATACCGGACTCTACGGCGAACTCAAGCTCCTGCGGAGACTTGTTGTTTCCGTGAAAATAGACCTTCTCCATAGGCATCCCCGCCGCTATGGCGACGGCCAACTCTCCGCCGGATACGACGTCCATCCCCATGCCTTCCTCGACCATCAGCTTTGCGATGGCCGTGTTGAGGAACGCCTTGGACGCATAGGCAACCATCGTGTTGGAGTATCGGGAGGTGAATCCGTTCAGGAACTTACGGCACATGCTCCGCAGAGTGTCCTCGTCGTACACGAGGAGCGGAGTGCCGAACTCGGCTGCCAGGTCCGCAACGTCACATCCGCCGAGGGTCAGGTGGTCAGCGGCGTTGATCCCGGCGGTCATGGGAAACAATTCTATGTTGTCGAAGGGCATTGGGTTACTCCAGAGAAAAGATAAATTCAGGAAATCTCGATGCGGCACACCCTGCGGCTAGGGTCGCAGCAAAACAGGAGCGCTCCGTCGTGATAGGTCAGGCCGTGGACCTCTGGGTCTGGCACTGGAATTTCATACAGCACCTCGCCGGTGTCGGCG
>ENA-ORDI01000161-ORDI01000161.1-marine-metagenome-genome-assembly--contig:-NODE-161-length-47399-cov-5.318921_pt1 | contig 47399 bp, 47 predicted proteins | sample MGYA00248628_ERZ508525 | MGnify/ENA primary metagenome ERZ508525 (study PRJEB26195, sample SAMN05422138) | marine metagenome | isolation source: East of Porto Seguro, South Atlantic Ocean | place... | reverse complement strand
ATTCCAATTCCTCTTAAATCCACATTAATTGCTTCTGCCTTTGTTCGTGAATAACTTACCAACATTGATAATGTGATCGCAAAGAAAATTAATATTGATTCAGCATATTGCCCAATTAACACTCCACTAAAAACTATTATTTCAGTTACTCTATCAAATGTAGAATCTATGAAAGCACCTTTCAAGCTAGATTTTTTAGTAACTCTTGCAATCGCTCCATCTAACATATCACATAATCCTGCAATAAGTAAAAATATTGCCCCAAGAGCTTGATTTGGGATAACATTATTTATATTAAATTGAACTAGATTTGAATAAAAAAACGCCGAAATAATTGAAAAAATAACAGCTAATATGCTTAGCATGATTGATGTCATTCCCAATTTAGATAATCCAAGACCAATTTTATTCATTATTGGTTCTACTTTGCTTCTCATTTTTTCTAACAAGTAATACTGATATGAATAAATTATTAATTATGTCTTTCTAAATCAATACTTTAATATTAAAAAAATGATAATGAATTATATTATGGGAAAAATTAGTAAGGGCGTTGAATGTTCATTGGATAACTGTTCAAATTCTGCTGTTAAATCTATTAGTAGTAAAAATGTAGATTCAAGTGAATTTTCTATCTCATCAGATTCAAACAAAGTGTATTTCTGCACTGAACATTATAAATCCTGGAAAAAATCCACAAAAGAATTACGAAAATCCGAACGAGCAAGATATTAGGTGCACAAATTTGCGAATTTTATTATTACATTCTAATTATATTGAATATCAAGCCATCAAAAAAGAAATTGATATAGCTGAAGAATCAGATACTGATCTAAAAAGATATGAAGATATTGTAGTTTTATTTACCTGTTTAGAATCTCAAGATGATGAAAATACAATTATAAATTCTCTTTCTGAAATCAAATCTTCACTTAATAATTTAAATTGTTCCCGTATTGTGGTCTATCCATATTCACATTTGAGTGATAATCTTGCCAAGGCCTCTAAAGCTATATCTTTATTAAATCAATTTAAGGATGGTTTATCTGATGAAGGCAATGATGTCCAAAGTAGTCCTTTTGGCTGGAATAAGTCATTTACTATTAGTGTTAAGGGTCATCCGCTAGCCGAACAATTAAAAATAATTACCTCGGATAGTAACGAAACATATCAGAATGACGCTTTAAAATCTGAAGAACGTTTAGAGTCTAAATATATAATTATGTCTGTTGATGGAAATACAGAATCAGTTGAGAAATTTAATTTTAATAATTACAAAAATCTTAAGGCATTGCAGAAATCTGAGTTAAGTAAATCTCGAGTTGTAACATCTCATCCTCCACATGTTGAATTAATGAAAAAACTATCTCTTGTTGACTATGAACCTGGTTCTGATTCTGGCAATCTTCGTTTTTATCCTAAGGGCCGATTCATTAAATCTTTACTAGAACGTTATGTTACATCCCAAGTTAAAAAATACGGTGCATTAGAAGTAGAAACTCCTATTATGTATGATTCTAATCATCCTAGTCTTGCAAGTTACTTGAACCGTTTTCCAGCAAGACAATACACTGTTAATTCTGATAATAAAGAATTATTCTTAAGATTTAGTGCATGTTTCGGACAATTTCTTATGCTTCATGACTGTATAATTTCCCATAAACAATTACCTGTTAAGTTATATGAATTAACACGCTATAGTTTTCGTCGTGAGAAATCTGGCGAATTGGTTGGTCTAAGAAGATTACGTGCTTTTACAATGCCTGATTGTCATGCATTATGTAAAGATATTGAGGCCTCTAAAACTGAAATTTTGAAAAGATTCACTCTTTCTCGAAACGTCCTTCAGGGAATTGGTTTTAATCAAGATGATTATGAGTTGGCAATTCGAGTCACTCAAGATTTCTATGATGATAATGTTGATTTCATAAAACAAATTGCAAAAGATTGGAATAGGCCTATATTCATTGAAATCTGGCCTGAAAAATTCTTCTACTTTATATTCAAATGGGAATTTAATTTCATCGATACTCTTGGTAAGGCTTCCGCTCTTGCCACTGATCAGATTGACGTTGAGAATGCTGAGAGATATGGAATTACTTATGTTGATGATAATGGTGATAAGAAAACTCCTATTATCTTACATAATTCTCCAAGTGGTGCTATCGAAAGATGTTTGTATGCTTTATTGGAAAAAGCAGCAAAAGCCCAAAGGGAAGGTAAAACTCCTTCTATTCCATTCTGGTTATGCCCAACACAAATCCGTATAATTCCATTGTCTCAAGATTTTCATGAAGTATCATTAGGTTATCTTGAGGAGTTATCAAATTCTGGCCTTAGGGTTGATTTCGAAGATCGCGATCTTTCTGTAGGTAAAAAGGTCCGTGAAGCCGAAAAAGAATGGATTCCATTCATACTTGTAGTAGGCAAAAATGAAGTTGAAAGTAAAAAATTTCAGGTTCGCGATAGATATTCTGGAGAAATGATTGTTATGTCATTATCTGAATTAACCGAGCATTGTAAACAACTACTTAATGATATGATAACTGAAGAACTTCCTCTCTCAAAATTTATTTCAGACAGACTTCAATTCAAGTAATCTAGTAGACGATATTTTATTTCTGTTTATATATGAGAAAATTATTTATCTGCAATACAAATTAGTTCGGCTAGTAATTTTGCTGCTAATGCTGATGTAGATCCATTATCGTACGCTGGTATTAATTCAACAATATCAAATCCTGTTAGCTTGAAATTTTCTAAACAATAAATGAATTGAAGCATCTCTCTACTAGATAATCCATTTGCCTCTGGATTTCCTACAGCTGGCGCAAATGCTGGATCAATTACATCTAAATCAATGCTGACATATATGTCATTTGAACTACTTAGCGTATCCTTGAATTGTTTTAATCCTATATTTAGGTCATAGATTTTTTCCATATCAATTATTGTTATGTCATCTCTATTCACGAAATCCCATTCATCTTTTGTAGCTGCTCTTGAACCAATGTGTATTAGATTTGATATACATCCATCTTCATACAATCTCCTGAGAAAAGTAGTATGACTTAGTTTCAACCCCTCGAATTCATCTCTAAAATCTAAATGAGCATCGAATACTACTACTGTACAATTATCAAAAGCTCTTACTGAACCGTTTGTTAATGAATGATCTCCACCTAAGATTGCAGGAATCTTACCATTGGCAATAATCTCTCTTGTAACTTCCTCAACCATCTTATTCATCTCATTGATTTCTCCTACTTTCGTTAAATTACCCAAATCTTTAATATTTATCTCCTCCAAGTCTTTGCCTAATCTCTTTGAATAGATTTCGATGTTCTGGAAAGCTTCTCGAATTGCATTTGGAGCAAATCTTGAGCCAATTCTGTATGTAGAGGTTGCATCAAATGGAACTCCAAAAACATCTATTTTACTATCTCCAGTGTTGTTCAGGTTTGTAATTAATGGCTCATTTGACATGTAGAAATCTGTTTTACTCATTTTTTATCTAATCTCTCAATTAATGCTGAAGCAATTAAAGGAAATGCTAATGTAACTTCTGATACTAAAAAAATTTTGTTTCCATCTGGTTTGATTTTCCCCCAAGACACTGCTTCTTCTGGTGGCGCTCCTGACAATCCTCCTGTTTCAGGTCGGTCTAGTGTTATTTGTATTACATTGTCTAACATCTTATTTGCAAAATAGAACGACTGGAATACAAAATTCTTAGGAACCCCTCCTCCTAATATTATTGCTCCTGTTTTCTCTTCTTTTACTCTTATGTCCCAGATGTCTTGCAAATCTTTGAATACGTCTACATTCAGTTTTCCTGGATTCTTTCTATTGTAAATTGCCGCCTGTAATCCGAATACTGAATCGTGTATAGTTGGAACAAATAATTTGACATTATTTTTATAACATGCTTTTAATATTGATTCAGGTTCTTCTGGAATTCTTTGCGCAATCTCATTAATCAACTCTGAGATGGATAATATTTTCCCCTCATTATTTTTTGCTATATCATCATATAATTCTAATAATGGTTCATCAAATTTAGATTGAAAATCATCTTCAGAGACTAATACATCATAAATTCTATCTATCTTCTTTTCAAGTAATATGTCGTCTTTCATGTTTGTATCTCCTTTGTAAAAATTACCTCCATAAGCCAACATCATATCATGAACTAGATTTGCTCCTGTTGTTACAATCGAATCTACTAATCCTCTTTCAATTAATTCTATTATTACTTTGTTCATTCCTGCTGGGACTAGTGCACCCGAAAGTGTTAGGAATATGTATGAATCAGTTTTTACCATTTCTTCATATGTGTCTACTGCTTTTGAAAGTGTACCTGCCATAAATGATCCTGATTTGCCCATTTCATTAACTAACTCATTAGTTGTCATGCCAGGCCAGATCTTCATTGGCTTGACTTTTCCTTTATGGAAAGTATGTTTCTCCATATCTAGCAATTTAATTTCTTGAATATATATTATGCCCTATTTTTTACTATCTGAATTCCAAAACAAATCTTCTAATTTTGTCACTCCTAATACGTCATCAAATGAATATCCCAATGGTCCTAATAACTGGTCAAATGTACTTCTCATAATCTCTTCATACTTTTTCTTGTCTATGTCTCTAATTTTCGCTAGTTTTAATGGTTTAACTCCTTCGTTTCCTATTGTTTTTACGAATGAAATAATATCTCCTGCTTTCATGCCTTCTGTATCACCATTTTTTCTATTGTATTCTTCTAATAATTTTGCCGCACGTACATGTTGTGGTATGGTAGTCTTGTACATCTTTGTAGATTTACTCATCATCATTTTAAAGGCTAATTTCTCAATTGGTACTTTGTCTTCCTTTAGTCGATTATTGCTTTCTTTTGCAATATTTCTGATTTCTGTTTTAACACTTTCAAAATCTTTTTCTGTTTTCGCCTCTCCTAATTTATCTATTGCCTCATAAAATGCTTCTCTTACGAATAATGGTATATGACTCTTCTTTCCAGTTAATCCCTTGATTATTACTTGACCATTATTCTTTACTACAATATAGTTTTTCTTTCTTTCTGAAAATACTGCATATCTGTATTTATCTTCTAATTCTAAATCTACTCCTTGATTTTCATGTGACCATTTAATTAAACCATCAATTTCATTCTGATCTATCGATTTGATAAATAGTGAATCAGTATCTCCATATAGTACATCTATGTTTTTTTCTTTTGCCGCTGCAACTGTTTCAGTAATTATGTTTCTTCCAATTGCAGCTGTTGAATCCGCAACAGGTAGGAAAAATAATGGAAATATTGGAGATCCTAATACTCCATAACTCGCATTCAATATTACTTTTAACGCTTGAGAAACAACTGAATATAGATTCCTTTCATCAGATGATAATCCTGACATTTTTGGTAATGGTTTGTAATAATTTACTCGTATGTCTCTTAAAGATCCTACCAATAATGATATTATTCCTCTTCTCGTATTACATACCCAGTGTTTACTACCTTTAATCAAATTTGATTGATGCTCTTTATGTTTACATCTGACAGTTTCGTATGATAGATTATTCACTTTGATTATACTTGGATATAGACTTGCAAAGTCAAGTGCAGAAACTCCGAAATAAACACCTATTTTTGGTTCCAGAACCATTCCTCCTTGATATTGTTTCCCTTCAATCATTGCTTCTGAAGACATTTTCTTTAATTCGTCTTCTTGAATTGCTAGTTCATCTTTTCTGGGGATTAATGCATTAATTTTCCTATGTTCAAAATATATCATGCTTCTAATCCAATTTGAAACTCCAATCCTGGATAAATCATTGATTGGCATCTTTGTTATTCTTGAAAGTACTAATAATAACTTCATTAGTAGATCTCCATCAAAACTTGTTAATTCTAATGTTATTGCCGCATCATTGTGATTATATTTCGCAAGATGATAATATGTCTGCTCTCCGATCTCTCCTTCATACTCAATCTTAGTTTTCCCAATTATTGCAGAACTTACTGCATTCAAACTATGTTCTGAGTATTTATTTCCAAATGCATAGATCTGTATTGATCTGTTTAGAAATGTTCTATATAGATCTAAATGTATTCCTTGTTTTAAATTTGCCTCAATTGTTTTATTAAAATTCTTTCCACGTGAAACTCTTCCTAACCCGGGGATTTGAATAGGTATGTTGTCTTTTTTGATTCCTGATTTTATTGCTCTGTTATAGATATATTTTAAATCAAAATCGTCTCCATTGTATGTAATAATACATGGATATCCCTCAATAACTCTGAATACACTTTCGATTAGTGATTTCTCATCATCTACAAAAACAACTTCTATATTTTTCTCTAATTCATTAATTCCAGTCTCTATTCCTTCTCTTCGAAGAATACATACTTGATTGAACCCATCACTAGCTGCAAATCCTACTGATATAATCGGATATCTTGCTTCATCTGCATCTGGAAATCTGTCTGCTTTGTCAGAATGCACTTCAATATCTAATGCCACTCTCTTTATTTTTGGTAGTGGCTGACTAAGAAGTTCGGCCCATTCGTTAATCTTATTTTTTATATCAATATCTGCATTTTCTATTCCTTTTTGCAACATCTCATTCGTTTCTTTTGGCGTTGTAAATTTAGTCGGAATAATTTGATTATTTCTGATTTTATAGTATATTCCAGGAATTAGTGATTTATCGTACATGTACGTTTCATAATATTTTATATCTGCTTCCCAAGCAGGTACTCTATCTCGTATGCTTATGATCTGCAATGGATCGTCCGCAATGATCTTTAGCATATTTTCCTCTTTATCATTTAATAAGTCAATTTTTGTCGTTTCTTCAACGGCTAGAATCTTATTTTCATTTTTGATTGATTCTAGTAGTTTTTCATCAATACCTTTTTTAATTAAACAATATGGCTTGTGTTCTGTGTTGTCATACCATAACTTTATGGTATCTGTTTTTTCATCGTAAAATTTTAGAAATACCTTTTTTTGTATACCATCGTAAGAAGCTGATAATAGAACCATGCTATCCTTATCGATTTGTTCAGTCATCTGTACTTTTATATATCAAAGCAAACATAAAACAATATCAGTAATTAATGGATGTCTATTGTAATGAATAAATCTATCACCATTTTATTTGCGATAATTGGTATTTACTGGATAGTTTCTAGTTTAACTCAGCAAGGTTCTCCGTTATTATTTATTCCAGGAATTCTTTCATTGATTGTTGCATGTTCTCAACTTCCAATTACTTCGAAAATAAATCAATATGCGGAAAAATTATTTCTTCCTGTATTGTTATATAATTTGGTCTTAACTTTTTATCAAGTATATTTCTCTTCTTTTGCTCTATTGAATCGAATTATTGGTATTGAACTTGGTATATTTATCTTAAATCTGATATTTACTTTATCTCTAATCTATTTACTTTTACAAACACTTCGTCGCGCACGTATAGATATCTCTTAAATATTCTTTTCACCGTGAAACTATTATATGGATATAGAGAATAAGATTGCTTTAGTCAAAAAACCTCCTACTGAAGAATTAATTCAAGAAGACGAACTTAAAACTCTTTTCGAAACTAATCATTCTCCTAAACACTATATTGGAATTGAACTTTCTGGAAAATTACATTTAGGTAGTCTCCTAATCTCGGGTTTTAAAATTAATGATTTCATTAATGCTGGTATTCAGTCATCTGTTTATCTCGCAGATTGGCATAGTTTCATTAATGATAAATTTGAAGGTAATTGGGATAAAATTAAACAAGTTACAAATTACTATGAAGAAGCTTTCAAATTCTTCTGTCCTGGTGTTAATATCGTAAAAAGTAATTCTCTATATCATAATAATGACGAATATTGGATGAATCTTATCAAATTCTCAAAACATATGACTTTATCTCGCGCTGTTAGGTGTTTGACCATTATGGGAAGAACTGAAAAAGATCAGTTAAGTTTATCACAATATCTTTATCCTTCGATGCAGGCAGTTGACATCAAAGAACTTGATCTAGATATTGTACATGCTGGAACTGATCAGCGTAAAATCCATATGCTTGTTCGTGAGGTATTTCCTAAAATGAAATGGAAAGTTCCTGTAGCAGTACATCAGCACCTTATCCCTGGTCTGACAAATACAGGAGGTGCTACTGATACAACCTTTACGAAAATGAGTAAATCCAATCCAAAAAATTCAATATTCATTCATGATTCTGAAAAAGAGATTACATCTAAAATAAAAATTGCGTGGTGTCCTGAAGGAATTTCTGATAATAATCCAATTCTGGAATATTGTAAATATCTGGTATTTCGTGATTCTGATTCTTTTACAATTGAACGACCTAGTAAATTTGGTGGTGATATGCTGTTCTCTACTTATGAAGAATTAGAATCTGAATACAAAAATGGAAAAATCCATCCACTTGATCTAAAATTATCTGTCGGACGAGAACTTAATGATATTATCTCTCCAATTCGTGCATATTTTTCAAATAAATCCGAATTATTCTCATCTATTTGAAGAATTCTATAATAGCAAGTTGTTACATTTAACATTAGGGATTGTTCAATGATTGCGTTAATAAATTCTATGATGCTCGATTATCCAATATTATCTAACATTCTTCCATTATTCTTACTGGCCATTACCTCGTATTTATCATTCAAAATCACTCGTAAATTTCTTATTCATTTCATTATACCTCAAATTAATAAATCAAAAACTAAACTGGATGATATATTAGTTAAAAATCATTTATTTTTAAGAATATCTTATTTAATTCCAATTCTTATTGTAAATAATTTTGCATATATCATTGTCAATAATACTCCAATAGGAATTTTTACTGTTGAACTTGTTATTAACATCTTAATTGTATTAGTATTTTCCCGGATAATTGATTCAGTTTTATCATCTATTACAGACGCTTATTCAAAACGATATGAACAAATACCATTAAAAAGTTACATACAAATAGTAAAAATTTTTATTTTAATATTATCTGGTTTACTAATTATTTCAATTTTATCTGGCGTACCCCCATGGGCATTACTTGGAAGCATTGGTGCAATAAGTGCTGTTTTACTTCTCATTTTTCGAGATACTATTCTTTCATTACTGGCAAATCTACAAATCACATCGAACAAACTTCTACAGCTTCATGATTGGGTAGAAGCACCTGCATTTGGAGCAGATGGAAACGTTATTGAAATCGCTTTGCATACAATTAAAGTTCAAAATTGGGATAAAACAATAACTGTTATTCCTACTCACAAGCTTATTGACTCTTCTTTTAAAAATTGGAAGGGTATGCAACGAAGTGGCGGAAGAAGGATAAAACGCGCAATAAATATTGATATTACTTCAATAAAATTCTGTGATGAATCAATGTTATCTCAATATGAAAAAATTGATTTATTGTCTAGTTATTTAAAAGAAAAAAAGAAATCCTTAATTCAATCAAATAAAAATAAAACATATAGTAGAGATTCATCATCTATTCTTAATTCTAGACAATTGACTAATATTGGTACTTTTCGCGCATATATTGTATCGTATTTAAAAAATCATGAGAAAATCAGACAAGATATGACCTTTTTAATAAGGCAATTAAATCCATCTGAAAGTGGCCTTCCAATTGAAATTTATGTATTTGCTAATGACAATAATTGGGCTAATTACGAAAATATCCAATCTGATATCTTAGATCATCTTGTTGCCGCTACATCTTACTTCGATCTTAGAATATTTCAAAATCCATCTGGCCATGATTTAAACAAACTTGTTAAAAATTAGGTAATTTCTAATGAATCGAAAAATTTCAGTAAATGAACCATTATTTGATAAAAACGAAATTAATATTGTTCAAGAAATTATTCAAAGTGGCCATTTGAGTAGTTCTAATCTATATGGCGGAAAATATGTAAAAATATTTGAAAAACAAATTGCTCAATTTCTTGACGTTAAATACGCTGTTGCAATTAATTCTGGAACTTCTGCATTATATGCTTCTCTTCTATCATTGAATATAAAATCTGGAGATGAAGTTATTATTCCATCATTTAGTTTTACTGCTACTGCTAGTGCTGTTGTAGCTACAGGTGCAACACCTGTATTTGTTGATATTTCATCATCAAATTATAATATTGACATATCACTGATTAAATCAAATATAACTAAAAAAACTAAGGCGATAATTCCCGTTCATTTGTATGGCCATCCTGTTGACGTCGACCTTATCGCCGAAATTACTTCTCCTGATCACATTGCAATAATTGAGGATGGCGCACAATCTCTTGGCTCATCTATTAACGGAAAGAAATGCGGAACTTTGGGAAATTTAGGTTGCACTAGTCTATATCCTACTAAAGTTATTACTTCTGGAGAAGGCGGTGTGATTACTACTAACAATGAAACATTGTATGAAGAATTACTTCGAATTCGAAATCATGGTCTTGACGAGTCAGGTCAAACTACTAGATTTGGACTAAATCTAAGAATGCCTGAGATTGAATCTGCTATTGCATCTATTCAATTGAGTAAACTTGATGATTTCATTCGAATTAGGCGAAGAAATTCTGATATACTTTCCGATATTATTGGTAATTTTAATCTTAATCTTCCAGTAGAACTTGAGAATACTTTTCTTAATCGTTATTTATACACCATTTCTCTTGATAAATCTCGTTCTGAAGTTATGAACTATATGGAAAAACAGGGTATCAATACTGCAGTTTACTATCGTATGCCTATTCATAAAATGCCTTATTATCATAGTATGAATAATAGTTATAATTTACCCAACACAGATCTGGCTTCTTCTAAAGTTCTTTCTATCCCTATTCATTCTGGATTGTCTGAAGATGACGTCCAAAATATAGGAAACAAACTTAACGATGTTCTAAAAACTATATATTGATTATTATGAATGTTTCAATCATAATTCCAACCTACAATGAAAAAGAAAACATTGTAATTCTGACTAATAAATTAACTGAAATATTCAAGAATTCTGGGCATGATTTAAAAATCATTGTTGTCGATGATAATAGTCCTGATGGAACATCATCGGTAGTAAAAAAACTTGATTTATTCGAACAAACTATATTTCTAATTACACGACAGGAAAAACTTGGATTGGGTTCCGCTTACCAAGCAGGTTATGATTGGTGCAAAAATAATAATTCTGAATGTATTATTCAGATGGATTCTGATCTATCACATCCTCCTGAAATAACTATGAACCTTGTAGATTCTATTGGTGAAGGCTATGATGTGGCTATTGCATCTCGTTATGTCGATAAAGGAGGTGTTAGTTCTTGGCCAATTCATCGTAAAATTATTAGTTTTATTGCAAATATGTTGGTCCGTGTATTTCTGGGCTCAAAGTTACATGATAACACTACTGGATACCGCGCATTCAACTCTGATACTATTGAACTCTTGATAAAATATGATGTAAAGTCTAACGGATTCTCCTATCTTATCGAATCAATATATTTATTCCATAAGAAAAAACTAAAAATCAAGGAAATTCCTTTCATATTCCAAGAGCGCAGTATAGGAAAAACTAAACTCTCATCATTTGAAATTCTTCGTTTTCTTTTATCAATATTCCATCTTCTGATTTATGGAATAAAAGAAAAACCCAATTAGCAAAAAAGTAAATATACTAGCGTCTACAAATAACATTGAATAAATTGGAATCAGATAGTGAGAGTTTCGGCGGGGTAGTTTATGAATGTGTTCGTTGTGCTACGCTTGTTACAAATGAAGATTTAGAATCTTTACCTGAAATAAAGTGTATATGCGGATATAGAATATTGAAAAAAAGACGTCCATCCATAGTAAAACAAGTTAAATCAATTTAATTCGTCATTCTACTAATATTTGATAAATTTTCTGTATCTTTTTAAACTTTAGTTATGATTATTCCAACTATGAAGAGCTCTACTCCGGTCTATATCTCTGGCTATGGAGGATACGTACCAAAATTACGACTTCCTACATCTGACATTGCCAAATTATGGAAAGGAAGTGGATCTGGACCTAATAAAACAAAAAGTGTTGCAAATATTGACGAAGATACAACAACTATGGCAGTAGAATCTGCAAGGAATGCTTTATCGATGTCTGGTTTATGTGATATTGGCGCAATATTTGTAGGAACTGAATCAAAACCTTATGCTGTTAAACCCACTAGTACTATTGTAGCTCAAGCATTAGGAGTTCATAAGACTCTTGCAGCTGATTTTGAATTTGCTTGTAAAGCTGGAACTGAAGCAATGCAAGTAATAACTGGTTTGGTAGGCTCTGGCATGATTTCGAGTGGTATTGCACTTGGTGTTGATACTGCGCAAGGAAGACCTGGAGACAACCTTGAATATACAGCAAGTAGTGCTGCGGCAGCTTTTGTATTAACTAATAATAGTAAACGCAGTGTTGCTAAAATCGAAGCAAGTACTTCATATGTAACTGATACTAGTGACTTTTGGAGAAGACAAACTGAGTCATTTCCTAGACATCTTTCAAGATTTACTGGAGAGCCTGCATACTTCCATCATGTTGAATCGTCGGTTAAACAATTATTATCTGAAATTAATCTAAAGCCATCAGATTTTAAATACGCTGTATTTCATCAGCCTAATCCAAAGTTTCCTATTCAGGTTGCTAAACGTCTTGGTTTCACTACTGAACAAATTCAACCAGGTCTTTTGAATCCTATTATCGGCAATCCATATTCTGCTAGTTCTCCTTTGGGACTAGTTTCAACTTTTGATGTAGCAAAACCTGGCGACAGAATCTTACTTACTTCATTTGGTTCAGGTGCAGGAAGTGATTCATTTTCTCTGTTAGTTGAAGATGGAATATTGGATAAGGGACCTAATTATACCCCATTGACTGATATAATAAATAATAATAAAGAAATTGATTATGCAACTTATACTAAACTTAGGGGAATTTTAAAATAATCAAATATAGGTGAAATATTGTGCAAACTAAGATATCTGGAACCGGACTTACAAAAATTACTGATCATTGGTCAAAGTCAATAGTAGACTTGGCGATTGATTCTGCAAGACAGGCAATCTCTGAATCAAATACATCGCCAGATATGATTATCTTTGCAAATACTCTGTCATCATATTCTTCAAGTCAAGAGAATCTCTCTACGATTATTTCTGAAGAATTAGGCTTGTCAGATATTACTACATTTAAGCTTGAATCATCATCTTGTTCAGGTGCGATGGCTGTTAATATAGGTCATAAATTATTGAATTCAGATAATCTAGAATCTGTTTTAATAATTGGAGCTGAAAAAATGACTGATCTTTCTCCTGCAGAAACAATCAAAGCTACTGCTCTAGGTGAAAGTTATGAATATACTCAATTTTTTGGCATAACTATGAATTCACTTTATGCATTATTCTCTAGATTGTATATGGAAAAGTATGATGTCACTTCTGAAGAATTATCACAGTTCTCAGTTTTATCTCATAAACATTCAGTCACTTGTAAACATGCACAGTTTAATCGTGAATTTTCATTAGACTCGATTAATAAATCTGCCACTATATCTTCTCCTTTACGTATGCTTAATTGTTCTCCAATTGGCGACGGCTCTGCATCTTTAGTATTATCAAAAACCAATAATTCTAATTTCGACGATGTTAATATATTGTCATCTACTTCATCTAATTCTTCAACTAGTTTCTTTTCAAGAGAAGATCTTTTGAAATTTTATTCTACAACTAGTTGTTTGAATAAATCACTTGCTGAATCAAAAATTAAATTGGAAGACATTGATTTATTGGAAATTCATGACGTTGTTCCCGCGATTACTGCAAATATTTTAGAAACAATGGGATTCTCCAAACCTGGTAATGCATCGTCTGATGTTCTATCAGGTAGATATGATTTAAATTCAAAAGTCACTTTATCTTCTTCCGGTGGATTGAAAGCACGTGGAAATCCCCTTTCTGCTACTGGCATATATCAGATAATTGAAGTTACAAGACAATTACAAAATCGTTCTCATGCAGATCTTGAAAATAAAAATATTGGCTTATGTCATAATATGACTGGTATTGATTCAAATACTGTTGTTCATGTCTTAGGAGTTGCTAATTGATTTGTCCGTTTCATACTGGAGATTAAGAGATAGATATTATAGAATTATTGGTTCTATTTGCGACTCTTGCAATTATGAATCTTTTCCTAAATTCAATACTTGCCCGAAATGTAAATCTCATGATATTTCAGATAAAGAGATGCCACATACTGGAAAAATAATTTCTTACACTCTTTCGTATGAATCCATGCCTGGATTTGAACATGAATTACCTATGTCTATTGGTTTAATTAAACTCGATAATGGCGTTAATATTGTTTCACAACTTGTAGATTCTGAAGTTGAAGATATTAAAATTAATGCAAACGTTAAATCTGTTTTCAGAAAGATTAATGCAGATGGGAATTCTGGTCAAATTTATTATGGATATAAATTTAAAGTAATTAATGCGTAGAAATAGGGCAACAGAACCATAGGATGAAGGGGGTTTATCCCATTGATGCCCTATCTCAACTCGACACCTTACTAATGTAATTATCTCATTACATAACATAACGACAAAAATATTTGACTAATTTATTTATTTTTTTTACTCAATTTACTCATAAATCATAAAAAATTCATTAAAAATATCAATATTATTATGTTTATTATTAGAATTCCAACCATCTTGATCTCTTTTTTATCAATATATTCTCCAACAATATTAATTGTCGCATATAATAGCATTCCAAATGACAATGGAATCAAAACTGTTGATTTAGTAAATACAGAATATATCAGTATTACTGCTGTTGTTATCTCAGCAATTATATGAGTTTTTATGTAGGTATTATTCAATTTTGACTTTCTCAAATAATTTATCCAATATGCTATGATGGATATTCCTGCTATTATTGCATAATACGTTATATAGTCAGACATCATATTTCTTGTTAGATAATTTAATTATCTCACTCCAATATTCTTTTGTTACAGGCATTACTGATAATCTGGGTATACGTACTAAATCAAAATCATTAAAAAATATATTTGATTTAATTTCTTTTAGTGTTACAGACCTAGTTAATTTTTTCACGGGTTTTATATCAAATACTGCAAATTTTTTATCATCTTTGTTTGGATCACTATATGAACCTCTAATTACTTTTGCAATTCCTATGATTGATTTTTCTTTTCCTGTATGATAATATAGTAAGTCATCTCCTTTCAAAATTTTTCTAATATGTTTTAAAGCTAAATTATTTCCCACTCCATCCCATACTGTTTTTTTATCATTTACTAGATCATTATACGAATATTTTGCAGGTTCTTCTTTTATCAACCAATAATTGTTTTTCATAAATTGTATTAAATTTAAATGTATTAATTCTCTTTCTATGTATATTAATTATAATTGTTCAATTATTATTGATTTTACTATACATATAACCAATATTCATATAATATTCTATAAATAGCAGCAGTTATGATAAACTAAATCCTGATTTAAGACCACATTTTTATATTAAAAACAAAGACAAAACTCATGAACCAAAGAAATTGGTTAGCGTTAGCTGCCGTCCTATTGGGTTATTTATTAGTAGCATCTACTTTGGTAGTTGTTGCACCTGTGGGAACAGCTGAAGGACAAAACAATCTCAGCCGTGAAGAGCGAAATTGGGAGTTCATTAATCATAATAGATTCGGAACAAACCACAATCCTCAAACACAAATCAATAAAGAGACAGCACAATACATTGAATTAAAATGGGTCGCACCTATACCTTCTACAACTCAGTTTGGATCAGGTAGTTGGGGTGACGCAGAAGGTTCACAAGCTCCTCAATTGGTTGTAGACGGTATTGTCTTTAATGTCCTAAATCGAAAGTCAATTCTTGCATACGATGCAAAAGATGGATCTGTTGTTTGGCAATGGGAACATCCTGAATATGATCAAGATAAAGGACGAGCAGATTATCCTATCTCTATGGATACAGCCCACACTCATGGTATGTATTACAGCGATGGCTTCTTAGTACAAACAGACTTTGGATGTAGATACACATTCAATGATCCAAAGACTGGTGAAGTAGCAAAACAAATTCTTCACTTATGTGTTGAAAATACAAATGCAGCTGACGGATGGTATCCTGCAAGCAAATTAAACGAAGCTGGCTGGGGTGTTCCAACTAACAGTGGCGAATACAGAAGTAGAGGAACACATCCTCCAACTACTTGGGTAGAAGAAGATTTAATTTTCCATCAACTCGGTGGTCATGCTGAAGGAACTTATGGAGGCAGATTCTTTGCTTCTGCAAGAAGTTATTCTACTGGCGACTTAGTCTGGAGAACTTTCTTACAACCTCCTTGTGGCGATCCTACAACATGCGGTCCTGGTAAAGATGGTCCACTGTTCGTAAAAGAAAAAGCTGAATGGGGTCAATGGTTAGTAGATAACTGTGACAAGATCTGGATATACTCACCAAAAGTAACTGAAGCTCCATATGCTGTAAAAGCCTGTGAAATGAACCAGGACATTCTCAGAAACGACTGGGGAGACATGCGTTCTAACTCGGGTATAAGCAATGTCTGGGGTCAGATGCCTATAGACAAAGAAAATGGTATAATTTACTATGGCACAGCACAAGCTGGACCTGATAGAAACGCTACTCATGCACCTGGTCCAAGATTATTCGGAGCAGCATTTGTTGCTCTTGACGCTCGAACCGGTGAATTCAAATGGGCGTATCAGACAACTCCACGAGACCTTTGGGACTTTGACTGTTCATGGAATACCATGTTAGTCGATACAGTTGTTAACGGTGAAGAAAAACGTGTCATTCTTGGTGGCTGTAAAAACGGTATAATTTATGTACTTGATGCAGCAACAGGCTATGCATACCATGCAATGGAATCAACATTCATTCAACGTTGTGCAGTAATCTGTGAATTATATGATCCATTAAGTGACGCAGACATGACAAAACCATGGACTAACTGGCCTGACACAGGACCATTCTGGCTGAACTGTAACACAGCAGGCTGTCTGGAATCTGACTTTGCATTCGATTCTGATAGAAACATGATCTATGCAGGTCTATACAATATGCCTGAATGGGCATCAGTCGGTAACGCTGAAACTCGAGGAGTAAGTGTAGCTGGCTGTAACGCAGACTGTAGAGAAGAACGTGGTCATGCAGATATGCCTTTCGATCCAATAATCAATTCTAGTATAGTCGCATTCGACGTCAACACTGGCGAAGAAAAGTGGAGATACTTTATGGATGGCTATGGATTCCGAGGCGGAGTAATTGTCAGTGGTGGAGTAGTATGGTTTGCCGCTGTTGACGGATGGGCAAGAGGCCTTGACGCAGACACCGGAGAAGTTATATACGAACACAATATTGGTTCTAGTGCTGTGGTTCAACCTACAATTGCTGCAGATGCCGACGGTAACATGAAGATATTCAGAGTTATCGGCGGACGTGCAATTCGAGGAATGGGTTCATCACAACCTGGTGCTATTATGGCATACGGTCTACCTGACACTCTTCCAGAACCAGTAATAGTCGAAGTCGAAGTCGAAAGAATCGTTGAAGTCGAAGTAGTGAAAGAAGTTGAAGTAATCAAGGAAGTCGAAGTTACTGTAACTGAAGAAGTCATCAGTCCAATTTCATACGTTGCAATTGGATTAGGTGTAATCTTGGTAGTAGTATCTGGCGTACTTTACTCACGAACTAGAAACGCATAATAATCTAAGTTGCCCTTCGGGGCAACTTACAATTTTTTTTTAAATATAAAACGTTAATTATTGTTAATCATTATCATATTGATAATGAATTACGACGATATTCAGAAGTTATTTCTTGAAAAAGGATTTTTCTTTCCTAGCTCTGAGATTTATTCCGACGCTCCTGCTGGATTTTGGGATTATGGTCCTTTGGGCGTAAATTTTTATAAATAGCAGCAGTTATAATCAACTAAATTCTAATTTAAGACCATATTTTTATATTAAAAACAAAAACACCTGTTATGAACCATAAATATTGGGGAGTAATTTTAGCAGTGCTTTTATCAAGTATACTGCTAGTTTCCTCTACGTCAACTGTTTCAACTCCAGCAATTCAAAATGCTGAGGCGCAACAGCTAAGTAGATGGGAGCGAAATTGGGAGTACCATAACGCAAATGCTTGGGGCACCAACTATAATCCACAAACTCAACTTAACTCAGGTAATGTAGAACATTTAGAAGTTAAGTGGATGTATCCAATACCATCGTCAGTTGACGTTGGTCAAAATGAGATACCTGGATTTGGTAGTGTCGAAGGTAGTATGGCTGTTCCTTTAATAATTGACGGTAACGTCTATCTTATCTTAAATCGAAAAACCGTACTTGCAATGGATGCAAGTGATGGTTCTAGTATTTGGGATGCTGCTTATGTAACAGAAGCAGATAATGCAAGAAACGCAGCACCAGAAGGTGGTAGGTTACCTATTACCGCTGAATTTGCACATACACATGCAATGCACTATATTGCAGAAAAAGGCGGTGGAACATTATGGTTCACTGACTTTGGTTGTAAAATGACCGGTATTAATGCAGATGACGGATCACATTATAAATCATTTGAAGATCTATGTCTAGAGATTCCTCTTGACAGTCCTCTAGGAAAAGGTATCCCTGGAAACAGTGGTTACTTTGGAAGTCTTCAACCACATCCACCACAATTCTTAAACTCTAGGAATTTAGTGTACTATTCACAAGGTGGTGCTGGTGAAGGAACCTGGGGAGGTCGTAACTACATTGCTGCACATGATGCAAACACTGGTGATGTCGTTTGGAGAACATACTTAATGCCTCCTTGTGGCGATCCTGACAGTCTCGCAAAAACTGAAGTAGCATGTGAACCATTGTTCGAAAAAGAAAAAGCTGAATGGGGTGACTGGTTAGTTGATAATTGTGATAAATGGTGGATTCAAGCAAAGACACCACATACCACAAATAAAGCTCCAGTAGTACCTGACGTTCCTGCAATCAAATCTTGTGAAATGAACCAAGATATCCTTAGAAACGACTGGGGAAAGATGGTAGGAAATTCTGGTATAAGCAACATTTGGGGACAGATGGTTATTGATCAAGAAGATGAAAAACTTATAATCGGTACAGCTCAACCAGGTCCTGATTGGAATGCAACATTCAGACCAGGTCCAAATCTCTTTGCCTCAGCAATTCTTAAAATTGACGCAGTTACAGGTGAAATTGACTGGGCATACCAGACAACAACAAGAGACCCATGGGATTATGACTGTTCATGGAACACAATTCTAGCTGAAGATGTCGTAGTTAAGGGAGAACTCCGCGATAAAGTAGTAATCAAAGGATGTAAGAACGGAAGAGTTCACATTCTAGATTATGCTGACGGTACACCACTTCATGTATTTGAATCAGTAAATACTCGAAGAACACCATTCGCTGAATTATTAGACCCACTTAACGACGTTGAAATGGTACGAAAAACAGCTAACACTTGTGATTCTGCACAGATTAAATATGCAAATCATGAGGAATGTGGTAATAGACCATACTGGCTTAACTGCCCTGCAGTAGGCTGTTTAGAGTCTGATATCACATACAACCATGATCTAAACATGGTCTTCTTCAGTACATTCAATGAGCCAAGATGGACTCAGGCTGGTAATGCAGTAGGACCATGCTCAGTATGTGGTATGGCCGCAAGCGTTCCACAACCTGACTCATATGACGTACAGATTAATGCAACAGTTAATGCATTTGATGTCGACACTGGTGTAAATGTTTGGAATTACTTCATTAACAACAGAGGATTCCGTGGTGGTACAATCACAACCGCCGATTTGGTATTCTTCTCTGGAGTTGACGGAGTATCCCGTGCACTTCATGCTGAAACAGGCGAAGTCTTACATGAATTCAACATAGGACAAGGTTCTGTAGTTCAACCAAGTATTGGTGCTGATAAGGACGGAAATGTTATGTTATTCCGAACTGTCGGTGGCGCTAATTGGTTTGGCTTTGGAAACATAGGAGTGGAATCAGTAACACCTGGTGCAATATTTGCATTCGGTCTACCTGATGTCATCCCAGAACCTCTACAAGCTGAGATCATTGAAGTCGAAAGAATCGTTGAAGTCGAAGTAGTGAAAGAAGTTGAAGTAATCAAGGAAGTTACTGTAACTGAAGAAGTCATCAGTCCAATTTCATACGTTGCAATTGGATTAGGTGTAATCTTGGTAGTAATAGCTGGTGTACTTTACTCACGAACTAGAAACGCATAATAATCTAAGTTGCCCTTCGGGGCAACTTACAATTTTTTTTTAAATATAAAACGTTAATTATTGTTAATCATTATCATATTGATAATGAATTACGACGATATTCAGAAGTTATTTCTTGAAAAAGGATTTTTCTTTCCTAGCTCTGAGATTTATTCTGATGCTCCTGCTGGATTTTGGGATTATGGTCCTTTGGGCGTAAATTTCAGGAATAAATTCATTGAATCATGGAGAAAGAATATCGTTCGAAGGGACAATATGATTGAAATCGATGGCAGTCAAATACTTTCGAAAAACGTATTTGTAGCTTCTGGACATCTTGATAATTTTTCTGACCCTATAGTTCGTTGCAGTGAATGTAATTCTGTATATCGCGCGGATAGGATGATTACTGATGTATCTGGCGATATGATATCTGAAAAATTATCTAACGCTGAATATGATGAAAAAATTAAATTTCTTGATATTAAATGCTTAAAATGCAAAAATTCTTTGTCTTCCGTTTCTAGGTTTAATATGATGTATGATGTTGGAATAGGTCCTAAAGGAGATACTTCTTATTTACGACCTGAAACATGTCAAAATATATTTGTTGATTTTCTTCGTCTTTCAAAAACAATGAGAATAAAATTACCTATAGGCATAGCTCAATTTGGTAAAAGCTTTCGTAATGAGATATCACCTCGCCAGAGCATACTCCGATTAAGAGAATTCTATCAAGCTGAGATTGAAGTATTCTTTAATCCAAATAATGTAGATGTTTTAGATGAATTCTCCACAGTTTCCGATTGTATATTGAATATTCATAATTCTGACGATAAAATTATCACTGCTACTTGTAATGAATTAGTAAATCGTGGAGTTCTTCCAAATAAATTTATTGCATATTATCTTGGTTTAGTCCAGCAATTCTATACTCGTAATGGCCTTTCTCTAGAAAAAACTCGTTTCCGTATTCTTCCAGATGACGATCGCGCCTTTTATGCTACTCATTCTTTTGATTTTGAAGTTCTTACTTCAGTTGGATGGCTGGAATTAGTTGCATGTAACAATCGTACAGATTACGATCTAAGTAGACATCAAAAGATTAGTGGCAAAGACCTTCATATTCTTGATAATGAGGAAAAAGTTCTTCCACATGTGTTTGAGATATCTATGGGTGTAGATCGCAGTCTATATTCCATAGTAGAAGAATCATACCACAAAGATGGCGATAGATTACTTCTTTCTCTTAAACCTGGATTATCTCCTTTCGACGTTGCTATATTTCCACTTTCTAATAAAAATGACCTTCCTTCTTTCTCAAAACAAATATTCAATGATCTTAAGTTAGATTTTCAATCATTTTATGATTCGTCAGGCTCCATTGGAAGAAGGTATAGAAGACAGGATGAAATCGGCACTCCTATATGTATTACAATCGACTTTGATTCTATTGAAAATAACGATGTTACTATTCGTTATCGTGATTCCATGGATCAAATTCGAGTTCCTGTATCTGAGATTAAAAATAAATTACTAGAACATTATAATAATTAATATTGATAATCCAGAACCTATTGTGGTAGCTAATAAATTAACTATGTTATTGTCTACAAATCCAAATCCGCTGATTAATTTATTCTTCTTTTCGTGATGGACCTGTAATTCTGTGAATTTCTTACATTCATCACAATAATATTGCGCTTGTATTGTTGCTCCTATAACACTATCAATAATTATTCCTAAGAATGATCCAATCATAATTGCCATTATTGAATAATTGTTAAATGAAAATCCAATTATCCACGAAGAAATAGTAATAATAATTATTCCTATTATTGATGCAATTGACCCTAATAGTGTTATTCCTCCAGATTTTCCTGTTTCTACTTCTTTAAAATTTGTAATTAATCTGGGCTTATTTGAACTTAATAACCCTATTTCAGTTGCTAATGTATCCCCTGTTGCAATAGCTATTGATGCAATAAACGCTGCTAAAAATGATTCAATGTTTGTAAAAAAATACAATGTTCCAAAAAGAGAAAAAGCAAAACCATTCGCAATTACATTTTCCCAACTTCTAATTCCCCCTTTTTCTTGTGCAATTCCTTTCTTTCGTTTTTGTTTAAATTTGAATCTTGTACAAATGAATCCTATAATAAAAAATTCTATTACTAAAATAAATCCTTCAATTCCTGTAACTAGATATATCAGATTTCCCATAAATATTGAAATTATAGTTCCCTTAAAATCCAATATTTTTAATTTTAGTATAATTGTTGACGTTAGAATAACTATTGTAATGAATATTAGATATTGTACATCCAGCAACATAGTAATTCTCAATTAATGCCTTTATATATAAAATTCTATAATTTCATTAATTTCTCTTTAATCTTATTCTCATTATCTCTTGTCAATCCTAATATGATTTTATCTTTATCTGCTAAATCTACTGCTAATTTGTCAATTTCATTTGGTCCGTGTAATATTACCATTCTGGGTTTTAGTTGTGAAACTCTAATTGCTACTAGAGGAGAACGTCCTATTCCTACTCTAGTGAATATTAATACTCTTTCTGTTGTTGCACCAAATATCTTGTAAAAGTCTATTCCTGATAACATGTATATTGTATTAATGCTATCTACTATTGTGTATCCATGTATCTTCGTATCTAATCTATCATCACCGTTTAATATATCGATATTGATTATCTTCTTTAATTTTTCTGCACTAATTGGTTTCTTGAATTCTCCAATTCCTAATATTGCTGAATGATCTTCTTTCAATAATCTATTTAACGTCTTATTATTTGATTTATCAATAATTACTAGGCCTTCTATATACCGCTTAATGAAAATAATTCCAGGTGAATATCTTCTACCACTTTCATAATCACTTAATACAGAGGGAGAAATTTTCATTTTCCTTGCCAATACTATCTGTTTAATCTTTAATCGTTTTCTCCAGATCTTTAACATTTCACCTGGATTATTACTAATTACTACGTTTCCCGCAATCTTTGCAACAATTTCTAAATCTATATTCTCCAATATAATACGTTAATCAGCGAAGTTTATAATATATGTTATTCTAATATTTCATCATTTTCTTCAAGCCAAATTGCCCATGCATTTAGTTTTCTAAGTTGTGTTTCTCTTGTTTTATTTTCTTTAACAACTTCGAAATATGTTTTTCCTAATTCATTTAATTTTATTTCAATTAATTTATTTAATATTTTTATAAAATCTTCTTTTTCATTATTCTGTTTATCTGGGATCTCTATATTATCCAATAATTCTATTATACTTGTTTGATTTTTCTCTCGTGTAATATAACTCATGCCCATCTTGCCCAACATGGAATGAGAAAGATTCAAATATAAATGTTGTGCAAGATGCACAATAAGGATAAAAATGTCTGATAAAGAAAAAATTACAGTAAAATTGAAGCATGGTGATTGGGAGGTTGAAATATCTTGCCCTGAAGACAAAGTTAAACAAACTGTTGAAAATGTAATTAGCGGTATTGATACAAAAACATCTGTTCCATCTGTGTCAGATGACCCTAAACCTACTATTTCTAGTAGGATAACTAAATCCACTGAACATGTTATATGTAGAGATTTAATTGAGACTTTATGGCAGGAAAATTGGTTTACTAAAGAAAAAAACTTATCTGAAGTAGACGAAGAATTATCACGACGAGGTTATCATTATGATAAAACAAGTATTTCACACTCATTAAAAGATCTTGTTAGAGAAAATATATTAACTCGTAATGGTTCTATGAGGAATTATCGATATGTCCAGAAAAGACCCCCTTTACAATAGGTTAATATAGAATTTTCTAGGAAATTATTTGATGACAATTTCTATTACAAAAATTAAATTAAAAATTTCTAACGCCGAAGTTGATATTGAATGCGATATTCATAATCTTGATGAAATAATATCTCATATTCCAAAAATAATCGAATCTCTAAGTGGCGTATCTACATTAAATTCTCTTGATAAGAAATTTTCTATAAACGATAATACTGTAGAAAGCACTTCTAATATTCCGCCCGATATAATAATAAATAAATCTGATTCATTGACTGATGTATTAATAAAATTATTTACTAGTAATTGGTCTGATACTCCGAAGAAGCTTAATGAAATAAGAGAAATTTTACAATTATATGGATTAATGTATCCTAAACAAACTGTTGCAGTTACCCTCTTAAGAATGGCAAAATCAGGACGTCTTCGAAGATTCAAAAGTAATACTGGAGAATATGTTTATACTGCATCTACTTCTCTTATTTCATCTACTGAAAAACTTTCAAATTCTACTTTGTAGCTATTCTGATGTGATTTAATGACTGAACTATCCGTAACACTGACCCATGAAGATACAAAAATTGATTTTAAGGGAAATCCTGAGGATGTATTACATTCAATTAATGAATTCCTTCTCAAATCCATCCCATCCCTTGAATTAGCTCAGAAAATTACAATTAATTATTCATTAGAGGATATTTTATCAAAATTTCATAATTTGATAAAACTTACATCTGAAGGGCCAAGAATCTGGATTAATTCAAAAAAAATGAGCGACCGTGAAAGAATTTGTCTTCAGTTACTTGCTAATTATGTTGGCTTTCTTGCAGGAAAAACTAATTCATTTACATCAATTTCTGATATATGTGATCTGACTGATCTTAATCCAAAATCTGTTAGTTCTCGACTCAGCGAATTACAAAAATTATGCTATGTCGATAAAAAAAATATTGATAAAAAAATTATGTTTAAGATAACTACACAAGGAATAAATTGGCTGGAAAACATTCTAATCGATAGGAGATAATTTGTTTGAAAAAATTTACATTTATTGTAGGACTTTTCTTTTTGGTATTTGGATTTATTGCATTTCAAAATGCAATTGATAATATAATCGCTCTAGAAAGCTACGCAAGAGAAGCTCAAGCGGGTATACTTCCTGAAGGTGGAATTGTTCTTTCCGAGCAACAAACTGTTGAGGAATTGCGGCGAGGAGCTGCCATATTACAAGTTACTCGTGCATTCCTTGTATTTGGATTTGTAACTTTTATTTATTCAATAGTTGACGAAATGAAGAAAATTAAAACTAGATTTTTTAATTAATCTACGTTTGTCACAATAATTTTTCTTTCCTGAATTATCGCATTAACTATTGATTTTCCTATATCTGAATCTTTTGCAACTCTTATTCTATTCTTTTTTCCTACTGTTGCGGATAAAATATACTCATTGTCGACATATAGATTTAATGTTTTTCCATCTAGTTTTCTTTTGAACAAAATATCTAATGAATTTCCTGTTTCATGAATTATGTGATTGATATTTTTACCTAATGCATTATTGTTGGGTTCAACATCAATTTTTATTCCTAGTTTCTTTTCCATGTTCATGATATTCTGTCCATTCCTCCCGATTATCTCTGGAATGTTCTTTTTATTAGTTGTAATTAATGCCCGTTTAGATGAAACCATTTCAATGTTCATTTCATTCATATATTTGCCATAATTATCTTGAAGTTTTTTCATAGATTTGTCTTTTGTTATACGTTCTTTTTTTTCAATTTCTATTACTGGAATTATTACTTTTTCTTCTCCATATGTGTATATTTCATATTCTAGAGTCGAATCAATGAAATCTCTTATTTCGATAACTGGCCTTGTAAGATCTACTTCTTGCATTCCTGTTGGTACTTTCATGACTAATTCTAACTGATATGTTTTAGATATCTCTCCATCTTTAAGAAAAATTACTGTATCTACAATATTACTGATCATGCCCATTTCAATCCTTTCAACAAATCTTTGAATGGCATTTACTGGGTTGCTCGCATGTACTACTCCAATCATACCCACTCCTGATAAACGTAAATCTGCAAAAATCATAAAATCTCTCGTTTTTCTTACTTCATCAAATACTGTATAGTCTGGTCTTACTAACAATAATATTTCTGCTGTTTTCTCAAAATCACCCTCTAGTGGCCCATATTGGGAAATTTCAGGATTCACTTGCAGATCTTTTGGCGATTCAATTGTTTTAACAATCTTATTCTTTGAAGAATAAAATTCTGCCAAACTAGAAGCAAATGTACTTTTACCAGAACCTGGACTACCTGCCACTAATATTCCTTCTGCCGATCTTTCGATTCTTTCCATTAGTTTTTTAGGAATACTATAATCAGTAATTTGTAACTTTTTAATTGGTTTAATTATTGTTACTTCCGGTCTATCTGAAAACGGAGGAGTTGTAATTGTTATTCTGAATTTATCAAGTTGAATTACCTTTGCCCCGTCACGAATTATTTGTTTGTCTCTTTTTTGACTTACTCGTGCAAATTCCTCTATATCTTTAATTATTTTATTTATCTCGTCTTCATCAATCGATTTTCCTATTGAAATTAATTCAATTTCTCCAGGTAATCCTTTTTTTATCCTTATTGGTATTCCTTGTTTAATATGTACGCTTGAAATTAATTCATCTTTGAAGAATCTATCAAGGTTACTATCCTCTTCATTAATTACCTTTGGGATATAATTTACTTTTGCACCCATTGCTTCTGCTACTATTGCTTGAACATAATCTCCAGTAAACAATATGGCATCATTTTTTATAGCTTCATCTCTAATAATCGCATCAATTCTTCCACTTCTGGATAATTTGATATCTTCTAGTGATGGCCTTGTTCCTAAATATCTGAATTTAATCTTCTTTTTAGTTGAGATTTCCTTAATTATCTTTAATTCTTCTAATCCTAAAAATCCTATTTCTTGATGCTTTGAGGCTTGTGCCTGTAGTTCATCTAAAACTGCTATTGGAATTATAATCTCGGAATTTTTAATTTCTCCTTTTCCTATTTTTTCTGATAATATCTGGTTAATTATTATACTTGTATCTGGAACTATTTTTACTTTATTAAACTTCTCTTTATTAACTACTTTTCCCATCTTAATAAAACTAATATTGTTGCCGATTATTATAATCTACTATTGACTGCCAATTCATTATTAAAATATGAAGATTTACTTTATTCAATTATTAATGAAGCACAGAAATATAATGTAGAATATGCAGAAGCTAGATTTCATTCTACACAACATTTGGCCGCAATATTACAAAATGGCGAATCTAAACCTACAATTTCTTATGAAAAACAAGGCGTAGGAATTCGTATGATTTATGATGGCGTGATGGTTTTTGCATCTACTAATATGTTTGATAATTCTCTTAATGCTCTAATTGAAAAATCAATTTCAAGAGCAAAATCATCTAAAAAAATATTAAAGTCTCCTGTTGAATTTTCAAGTGAAAAATCAGTAAATAAAGAATGGTCTGCTTCAGAAAAAGAAAATTTAAAAAATGTTCATATTGCAGAAATGATATCAATTCTGAAAGACGTTGATGGATATATTACATCATTTAATTCTGATATCTCTCTTCCTAATAGAACTCTAGGTCTCGATAATTCGATTGAAGAAAAATTTTATGTGAATACTGAAGGCACACATATATTGAGTCGTGTTCCTCGTGTTTCATTTCATAGTATTATTACTGCTAATCATAATGGGCAATTGTCCGCATTTAGTATTCCTGCTGGTTATGCAGGACTTGGACGTTCTGGCGGTTGGGAGAAAATAAAATCTTTTGATCTTAGTTCATATATTCCAGAACAATTGGTTATTGCATCTAATTCTATTAAATCTAAATCTGAAAAATTCGACGAAGATATTGATATAATCGTCGGTCCAGATATTGCTGGTCTAGTTGCTCACGAATCCTGCGGACATCCATTTGAAGCTGATCGTATTCTTGGCAGGGAAGCTGCCCAAGCTGGAGAATCTTATCTTGATTTTGATTGTTATGGAACTAAAATTGGTAGCGAAGAAGTATTTGTTAGTGACGATCCTACTATTCCTGAATCTATGGGTTTCTATTTATTTGACGACGAGGGTGTTGAATCACGAAAGCGTGAATTAATTAAAGGTGGAGTTATTACTGATTTATTACATAATCGTGAAACATCATTTAAAATGAATATTCGAAGTAATGCTGCATCTCGCAGTGTTGAATTTGATAAAGAACCTATAATCAGAATGTCTAATACATTTATTGAACCCGGAGATTATGATATCACAGAATTACTCTCGGACATAAAAAAAGGAGTTTATATAAAAAATTTCATGGAATGGAATATAGACGATAGGAGAGAAAACCAAAGATATGTTGGTTTTGAAGCATATTTAATTAAAAATGGTGAATTAGACATAAATGTTAAATCTCCTGTTTTAGAACTCACATCCAAGAAATTCTGGTCTTCGGTCGACGCACGTTCCAAAAATCTTGATTTCAAAGCTGCAAACTGTGGAAAAGGTGAACCGATGCAAGGAGCTCCTGTTTGGACTGGAGCGCCTGATGTTCGATTAAGAAATATTAGAATAGGTAATCGATCATGAATCTAAATAATATATTATCTATAGTTGAAAATAAAATTTCTTCTCTTAACTGCGATGATTATTCATTTCTTCTATCTAAAGAACATGAAGATCTTATACGATTTAGTAATAACTCAATCAATGTCTTTGACAATACCGAAAATATTGCAATTGAGATCTATTTAGGAAAAGATAAAAAACGTGCTAGTGGTGTGGTTTATAATCTCGATGAAACTAGCATTATTAATTATTTGGATTCTTTGTTTCAATATTGCAATGATTCTCCTATGAATAATGATTATACTCATCTTCCATCTGGACCTTTTACTTATGAAATAAACAAACATATCGATATTGACCAAATAAATAATTATGAATCTATTATTGATCATGTTGAGAATTCTATCAATTTTGCTTTACAATATGGTGCATCACGAGTGTGTGGATCATTTACAAGTCGTATATCTGAAATAATATTAATAACATCTACTGGTATTGAATCTAACGACGAATCTATTACTAATTTATTAAATATTCGTGCATTTACTGAATCTAAATCTAGTGGACATGGTTTGTCATGTTCATCTTCAATTGATGATATAGATTCTGAAAAAGCTGGAATCGATGCAGGCGATTATGCAAAATCATCAATAAATCCAAAACAATGTAATCCTGGAAAATATGATATTTTATTTACACCTACTGTTGCAGCAGATATATTCCAATTTGTTGGTCATGCAGCTTCAGCTGATTCTGTTGATTCTGGCGATTCATTTTTTGCCAATAAAATAAATTTTAAGGTCTCATCTGACGATTTATCTTTATCTGATGTCGGCAATCCAAAAAATGGTATTTATCAACGTATTTTTGATGATGAAGGAACACCTACACAATCTACCAAAATAATCGATAATGGTATCTTGACAAACTATCTTCACAATATTACTACTTCTAATAAATATGGAGTAAAATCTACAGGCAATGCAGGAATAATGGCTCCTTTTTGTTGGAATATTGATGTGTCTTCTGGAAATACTACTTTCGAAGAACAGCTATCTTCAATTAATAATGGATTATTAATCACAAATAATTGGTATACTAGATTTCAAAACCCTGCTGCTGGTTCATATTCTACTGTTCCTAGAGATGCATGTTTTATTATAGAAAATGGCAAAATTTCTTCCCCTATTCATGGCATTCGTATTAGTGATGATATTCCGAGACAATTACTTAATATTGATTCATTATCTCAAACTCGTAAATGGATCAATTGGTGGGAAGTTGAAACTCCTGTTTTATCTCCTTCTATTGTCATAAAAAACGTACCGGTTACTCGATCTACTTAATTAATATTAAATTCTATGTAAATATAATGAATAATTGTTTATTATGTGGAGATACATTTGTTCCAACAACTGAAGCACATATGATTGAAAATTTATGTTATTCTTGTTTATTCGATCCAAATAGAATTGAAGAATTAGATTGTGATATGTGAAAATCCGCACAAAATATATATGCTATGTCTAACATCCATCAGGTTATATGGCACATCAAGCAAATATAGGCGTTGCTCCTAATGGACAACCGGTAATTATATTAAAAGAAGGCTCGAGTCAAACAAAAGGTCGTGAAGCTCAAAAAAATAATATTATGGCTGCTAAGGTAGTCTCTGAATTAATTAGAAGTTCATTGGGTCCTCGTGGTATGGATAAAATGTTGGTAGATAGCATGGGAGATGTTACAATTACTAACGATGGTGCAACTATTCTTAAAGAAATTGATGTACAGCACCCTGCTGCTAAAATGATGGTTGAAGTATCAAAAACTGCCGATACCGAAGTTGGTGACGGAACTACATCGGTAGTAATTCTTGCAGGTTCTTTGATCGAAAAAGCTGAAGAATTAATCGATAAAGAAGTTCATCCAACAATTGTTGTTGACGGTTATAAAAAAGCCGCTAAAGAGGCATTGAGGATTCTTGACAAAATTGCTATAAAAGTTACTCCTGGTGATAAAAAATGGCTAAAAAAAGTTGCAAAAACAAGTATGGCTTCTAAATTAATCTGGAGAGAATCTGATGCGTTATCACAAATTGTTACTGACGCAGTAGTTGCTGTTGCAGATAAGAATGACGGTAAATACACTGTTGATATAGATGATATTAAAGTAGAAAAGAAACCAGGTGAATCGCTAAAAGATACGTCCTTGATACAAGGTATTATTCTTGATAAAGAAGTAGTTCATGCAGGCATGCCTAAAAAGATTGATAACGCTAAAATTGCTTTAATTGCAGCTCCACTTGAAATCGAAAAGACTGAATTCGACGCTAAAATTAATATTACTAATCCTGATCAGATACAAGCATTTCTTGATCAAGAAAGTACTATGCTAAAAGACATGGTTGACAAAATTGAACAATCAGGAGCTAATGTATTGGTATGTCAAAAAGGAATCGATGATACTGCACAACATTATTTAGCTAAATCAGGAATTCTTACTGTTAGACGTGTAAAACAAAGTGATATGGAAAAATTATCACGAGCAACAGGCGCTAGAATTATTGCTAATCTCGACGATTTAAGTAAAAATGACCTTGGAAAATCACAGTTAGTCGAAGAACGTAAAATCGAAGAAGATAATTGGGTTTTTGTAGAAGGTTGTGAAAATCCAAGATCAGTAACTATTCTTATTCGAGGAGGAACACAACGTGTAGTCGACGAAGCAGAAAGATCAATTCATGACTCATTAATGGTTGTTAAGGATGTCTTAGTTAAACCATCAATTGTTGTTGGAGGAGGCGCTCCTGAAGCTGAGATCTCAAGATTGCTTAAATCTTATGCTAATAAATTAAATGGACGAGAACAATTAGCTGTACAAAAATTTGCTGAAGCATTAGAAGTTATTCCTATTACATTGGCTGAAAATGCAGGTCTTGATCCAATTGATACTCAAGTTCAAATCGCTGCGGCACATGAACAGGGTAATAAATGGTATGGAATTAACGTTATAAAAGGTCAAGTAGATGACTGTGCAAGATTGGGAATTTATGAACCAACTATTGTTAAAGAACAGATCATTAAAGCAGCTACTGAAACTGCTGGAATGCTATTAAGAATAGATGATGTGGTTGCATCGTCAAAAACTCCTGCTCCCCCTCCAGGCGCTGATGGCGGCATGGGCGGCGGCATGGGCGGCGGCATGGGCGGCATGGGCATGCCTGGCATGATGTAGAAGTAAATACATTCTCTCTAAATTATATTTGGCAGATAATCTGCAATCAAATCGCTCAGGTATACTAGTATTATACTTCTTAATACTGCTCCAATTAATGCTAGTATTATAAATGTCTTAATATTAATTTTTGTTAATCCTGCAGCAAACGCAATTGCATCACTTGATAAAAATGGCGCTGCTCTCCCGAATACTATTATATAATTTCCCCATTTTTCAAACCAATTCTCAAATCTTTCAATTTGTTTTTTACCAATAAATTTCATCGCTATTGGTTTTCCTCCTTTTCTGGTAAGCGTAAATCCAATCAATCCTCCTGCTGTAGATCCTAATGCAGATGCAATTATGACTAAAATTGGATTTATGTTAAGCAATACAGCTGCAATGATGACTACATCTGATGGAATTGCCACAGGTATTAGTGCTTGAATAAACATGGCAATAAAAACACCAAAGAATCCATAGTTCTCAATAAATAATTGTAGGTTTGTATTTATTGTTTGGATGAATTCCATGATAAAAATATACATATTCTCTTAATTTTCTTGTAATTAAAAAGAATTCCTACAAATAATTATAAAGCCATCTTGCGATATATAATTTGTCTGGTGATTCGATGATTGATTATTCCAATATTGTCTTTTGTTCTCGTTGCGGTAAAAAATTTCTGACGACTATATGACTCATTAAAATAATTGTACCGATATTCCTAGAATCATTTCGTGGTGAAATAGACGATAGTTCTATCGAGGATTGATGTATTTTATTTATAATGTGCTATCTGTGATTTTTCTATAGGTCTTCCATCTCTTGAAGTTTTAACTTTTCTTACTGCTGTCTCAAAATCATCCATTTTTACTATTGCTTCTTTTATATGTTCTTTTGCCTCTTCTGGATTGTATTTACCTATAAAATTCTGCAATACCCTCGAAACTGCCGTATTTACAACCGCTGCTAGATCTGCTCCACTGAATCCATCTGTCATTTCTGCAATTTTTGATAGATTGACTTCATTACTTAGTGGTTTACCTTTAGTATGAATTTTTAAAATCTTTTCTCTTGAATCTTTTTCTGGTAGCCCAATGTATAGTAGTTTATCAAATCTTCCTGATCTTATTAATGCAGGATCGATCATGTCCATCCTATTTGTTGCGGCTAGCACCAATACACTATCTAATGATTGTATTCCGTCTAATTCTGTTAATAGTTGACTTACTACTCGCTCTGAAACTTGACTATCGCCCGATGCACCTCTTAGCGGCGCTATTGAATCTAGTTCATCAAAGAATATTACACAAGGTGATGCTTGTCTTGCTCTTCTAAATACTTCTCTTATTCCTCTTTCTGATTCTCCAACCCATTTCGAAAGTAATTCTGGACCTCTGACACTTATGAAATTCGCTCCACTCTCTTTCGCAACTGCTTTTGCAATCAATGTTTTTCCTGTACCTGATGGTCCATGTAACATTACGCCCTTTGGCATTGAATAACCAATTTTCTCATATGCATCTGGATACTTTAAAGGCCATTCAACTGCTTCTTGTATATCTTTTCTAACACTATCCACACCACCAATCTCGTCCCAATCTACATCTGGTATCTCGATATAAACTTCTCTCATAGCTGATGGCGTTATGTCTCTCAATGCTTTGTTGAAATCATCCATTATTATTGTGATTTTTTCTAAAAATTCTGGAGATATTTTTTCTTCATCAAATTTCATATTAGGAAGTAGTCTTCTTAGTGTCTTCATTGCGCCTTCTTTACATAAACCTTCTAGATCTGCACCCACGTATCCGTGTGTTTTTGATGCTAATTCCTCGATGTCTACATCTTCAGCAAGAGGCATTTCTCTCGAATGAATTGCTAGTATTTCTTCTCTTCCAATCTTATCAGGTACTTTAATTTCTATTTCTCTATCAAATCTTCCAGGTCTTCTTAATGCAGGATCTATTGCATTTGGTCTATTTGTTGCTGCTACAATTATGACTTCTCCTCTTCCCTCTAGTCCATCCATTAACGACAAAAGTTGACTAACTACACGACGTTCAACTTCTCCAGTTACTTCTTCTCTTTTTGGCGCTATTGAATCAATTTCATCTATGAATATTATAGTTGGAGCTTTTTCTTTTGCCTCTTTGAATATCTCTCTTAATCTTGCTTCTGATTCACCATAGAATTTACTCATGATTTCTGGTCCACTAATACTAATGAAATGAGCGCTACTTTCATATGCAACTGCTTTTGCTAATAGTGTTTTTCCTGTTCCAGGAGGTCCGTAAAGCAAAATTCCTTTTGGCGCCTTTACTCCTAGTTTTTCAAATATCTCAGGATGTCTTAATGGAAGTTCAATCATCTCTCTTACTTTTCTAATCTCATCCCTCAATCCGCCAATATCTTCATAATTTATTGGAGTTATTCCTTTTGCCGCTTCTCCTTTCTCAGAGATTGTAAACACTGTTCGTTGAGTGATTAATACTGCATCACTCATTGGTGTTACGCCAAGGATTTGAAATGTTAATCTACCTCCAAAATATGGTATCATTATATTATCGCCCTTAGTAACTGGAACACTTTCTAATGCATCTGCCAAGTACCTCTCATCTATTGGTGGTATTGATTCTAATGGCGCTACTATTACTTTTTCTGCAGGAGGTGCTTTAATTTTTTTAATTGTAACAGTATCACTAATTGCTACTCCTGAGTTATTTCTAATTAATCCATCAATTCTGATTACTCCTCTTCCCTCATCTGAAGGATATAATGGAAGACATTTTGCTACAGTATTTTTTTTACCTTTAATTTCTATAATATCCCCTGTAGATGCATCTAATACATCCATTGCTTCATAGTCAATTCTAGCTACACCTCTTCCTACATCTCTTGTATATGCCTCTAAAACTTTTAGTGTTACGTCAGATTCGCTCATATAAGATACTCACTATAAGTGAGTAAGACCTTGTAATATAAAAAAGATTTCGGAAATAATTATATATAGAAATAAAAAACAACTCATTCATATGGATCTTCCTATTATTTCTAATTCACATAGAATTGCCGCAGTAGACAAAGACAATTGTTTGTCAAAAAAATGTCATCTGGAATGCATTAATTTCTGCCCGGTAAATAAATCAGGAAAGGAATGTATTATTTTAGGTTCTGATGATAAAGCATTGATTAGTGAATCATTCTGTAATGGTTGCGGAATCTGTGTAAATAAATGTCCATTTGACGCAATTACTATTATAAATATGCCACATGAACTCGGTGACGAGAAAATACATCAGTATGACGTAAACTCATTCCGTCTTTATCGATTACCTATTCCTACACCTGGTAAAGTAGTTGGTTTAGTTGGAAAAAATGGTGTTGGAAAAACAACCGCACTTAATATTCTTTCAGGCAATTTAAAACCTAATCTTGGAAATTATGAAGATGATGATGCAACTTGGGATGATATTCTGAATCATTTTCAAGGAACTGAATTGATAACACATTTTAAAAAAATAATTAATAAAGAATTATCTATTTCTATAAAACCTCAGGCAGTCTATAAATTAAAAGACTATTGGAAATCTGATGGTTTATCTTTACTTGAAAGTATTCCGAATAGTAATTATTCTTCTGATATTATTGACGAACTAAATCTCACTGAATGTATAAACAAACCTGTTAACGATCTTAGCGGTGGCGAATTACAAAGATTATCTATTGCTGTTGCAGCAGTAAAAGACGCCGACGTTTATTTCTTTGACGAGCCATCTTCTTATAATGATGTTTTTCAACGTTTAGCTGTATCAAATACTATAAGAAGTCTGTCGGATAAGGGAAAGAGTGTAATTTTAATTGAACATGATATTATATTTCTTGATTATCTGAGCGATTACATTCATATTCTATATGGAGAAGCTGGCGCTTATGGAATAGTTTCATCATCCAGTTCAACTCGTACAGGAATTAACAATCTGATAGAAGGCTATCTTCCTACTGAAAATATAAAATTTCGTAATAATAAGATTCAATTTAACGTATATTCTCCTCCAGAATTAAATAAGGAAACTCCATCAGTCATTGAATACGATGAATTTAGTAAGACATATGATAATTTTAATTTAAAAGTTTCATCTGGTAAAATACTCCAAGGGCAAGTTCTTGGAATTATTGGGGGTAATGCACTTGGAAAAACCACTTTTATGAAAATCCTCTCAGGTATAGAAAAATCTGATCAAGATAATATAGAAACTAAGATAAAGATCTCATACAAACCTCAATATTTAGATTCTAATTATTCAGATAATGTGAGAAATCTCTTATATTCACAAGGCTCTCGAATAGAAGATGAGACCTTTAATAATGAAATAATCTTACCTTTGTCTATTAATAAAATATTTGAAAAAAATGTTAATACACTTAGTACCGGAGAACTACAAAAAGTTGCAATCGCAATTTGTTTGATGAAAGATGCAGATATTTATGCATTAGACGAACCTTCTGCATTTATTGATGTAGAAGATCGTATAGTATTGGCTCGATCTGTACAAAAATTCATTAAATCAAATAATAAATCTGCTATAATTATTGATCACGATATTCAATTAATAGATATTCTGAGTGATTCATTGTTACTGTTTAACGGAAATAATGGTGTAAATGGCATTGCACACGCTCCTACCAATAAACACGATTCAATGAATAAATTTCTTAAACAATTACAGATTACATATAGACGTGATATTGAATCAGGACGTCCAAGAGTGAATAAAAATAATAGCCGTTTAGATAAAGAGCAGAAGAGTAATAATCAATATTATTATTTATCCAAATCTGAATAATGAATATTTAATTAATTATGAAATTATTAGATAAAAATTATAAAAAATATCTTTCTGGAATGGACATTATTGGCGAAATCGCTATTATAAAAATTAAATCTGAATTTCTCTCTGAAAAAATAAAAATATCTGATTTAATTATTAATAGTTTGAAAAATATAAGATCAATATATCTACAAGAAAGTGGCGTAAAAGGAGAATTTCGTGTAAAATCTATGTCTTATCTTTCTGGAATTGAGGATCCTGTTACTATCTATAAAGAATCTGGCTGTCAGTTTCTTATAGATGTGTCAAAAGTATATTTTTCTCCACGCTTGTCAAATGAACGATTAAGAATTGCACAACTTGTACAACCTGGTGAAAAAATACTTAATATGTTTGCAGGAATTGGACCATTTTCTATTGTAATTTCAAAGTTTCAACCATCTTGTAAGATTATTGATATAGAAATTAATCCTATTGCGTCAGAATACGCTCTAGATAATTACCTGCTAAATAAAATTAATAACATTACTTCTATCTGTGGCGACGCCCATGAAATTATTCAAAAACAGTTGTCTCCAGATTTTTCACGTGTAATAATGCCTTTGCCTGAAAAATCTACTGAATTTATTGATGATGCTTTGACTATGATTCATAAACGTGGTTGGATTCATTTATATGCACATCTTAATTCTTCTGATGACAATATACTAATGAATTGTAATAACATTATATCAAAAGAATTAGATGAACGATCTAGAATTGTATCATCTAGAATTGTTAAGCATATAGGTCCTGGTTGGTATCAAATTGTGTTTGATATCGAGGTAATTAAGTAAACTATTAGTTATTTCTATTTAGTTTTGCAGACATTAAAAATGCATTTTTGTCGTCTTTATAATATGTATTTAACGTTGCAATTCTATTAAATCCTAAATTCTCATATAATTTTATTGCAGATATATTGTCTGTTCTTACTTCTAAATGTGACTCATTACATTTCTTTATTTTCATTCCCTCTATTGCCTGTTCTGCTAATTTTTTACCTATTCCTTTGCCTCTATACTCTTCTAATACTGCGAATGAAACTACGTGACCTTTTCTCGCTAAACTCATCTTCTTTAGAATGGAGAATCCATATTCTATTCTACACATTATATAACCAATGATTTTATTGTTATTCTCAGCCACCAAGAATGTTTCTGGTGAATCTAATAATAGTTCCATAAAGAAACTATTTGAGTAATGTTCTGGTAATGTTTTAAAATTTATAGATATAACTTCTGCTATATCTTTGGACGTAGCAAACCTTATTTTTATGTTATTTTTTGCATTTAGCACTATCTTCTGCAATATTAATTATTCTCCCTTGTTCAATTTAAACTGTTTTACCAGATCCTACTTTCATGATCATGTTATTTGCATGTGGAATTATTGCAATTTCTACTCTTTTTCCTTTTCTCCTAATCGTTGAATTTAATGCACTATTTACAGTATTAAATGGGCGAAATTTGAATCTTTTTTCAATATAGTGATGTGGTATCGTAGAAATAATATCTATTGAATATTCTTGATTAATCTTTTCTAAAAATATTAGATTTTCTAATCCCTCAAAGTATTCATTATTACTAATTAAATTCTTTATATTTATTTGATTCATTGCATACTTATCTAGTCCATCTGAACCAAAACCATCTAAAGATTCTGATACTAGTGTGATGTTTCCCTTTTTCTCAATTGAATTATATAAATTCCAAATTCCATTTAATGAATCATTTAGAGTATTTTTCTTATTATAATCACAACTTATAATACAACTTTCAAATTTATTCTCAATATGTCTGATATTGTTAGTTAATACTTTAGAAGAATTTACATAAGAATCATATAATTTACCTACCACACAATTACTTATTCCATCTGCATCTTCAATTATCTGTACTGAAATTATATTGCTATATCCCTCATATTTTTTTTGTACTATCTTACTTCTATTCGTGATAATTCCAGATTCAGGATAAATAATTTCTTTGTCATAGAATGCATCTTTTATTATAGGATCTTTCAATATCCTTGCTAATGATATGGCGCCTCCATTGAATCCAAATAAGGAATCGAACGACGCATTTGATAATAAAATAACTTGATTATCATTGATTATTTCCTTTATTTCATCAATTGATAATTTTTCTATAACCTTGATATTATGTTGAAATTCTTTATCTTTTAATAGATTTTCAATATTTTTCTTATGATTTTTTCTAATAATTATTTCTATTTGATTAGTCCTTTTCGAATTCTTTATTATTTCTATTAACATCTCAATTACTGAAATTGAACCTATTGAATTACATATGTCAAATATTGTGACTTTTTCATTCAAATTATTTAATATTTGATTATTCTCTAAAATAGTATCATCGAATTCAGTTTTTTCATTTTTAAATATACCTGATAAATTATTTGAATCTATATCTACTGATATTTCTACATCTCCATATGGAATCCATATTTCAGGCAACTTGGTTTTTTATTATATTGATTTCATTATAAAGGCTTTTAATATGTAATATTACAGTTGATATTGGCGTTATTCTCTTTTGATAAATGATGACAAAATAACTGAATTAGTAGACGCATTGAATATTTGTCAATCATTTAAATTTGGTACATATACGCTGAGCAGTGGAAAATCCAGTTCATATTATCTCGATCTTCGATTAATTCAGAGTTATCCTGAATATTATAAAATTATTATTGATTCTTATATAAATTTGATAAAAAATATTGGTGTTGATTCATTTGATTATATATGTGGCATTGCAACTGCGGGTTTAATTTTTTCTGTTCCTGTATCTATTTCTTTAGGCAAACCCCATGTATATATTCGCAAATCAAAAAAGAACTATGGCCGGGAACAAAACCTTGAGGGAAATCTCAAAGCTAATTCGCGTGTATTACTGATTGACGATATATTTACTACTGGTTCATCTTTAATTGATGGATTTAATGTAATTCATGATTCAGGTGGAAAAGTCTCTTCTGCAGTAGTTCTTATTGATAGATTGGAAACATCTCATTCAATTTTTAATTCTATAAATATGAAACTGTCTAGTGTCGCAAATATTATTGACATTGCAAATGTTCTCTTCTCGAAATCTATAATTGATGATAAACAAAAAAATATTATCCTATCTAATGTTATTGATTAATACAACATTAAATTCTTCTTTTCTAATAAATTATGAAGATTATTTACTGCATTTTTGACCTGTGACTCTATTTTTGCTCCAGTACATACTAATTTTCCACTTGAAAATATCAAGATTACTGTTTTTGGTTTTTTCATTCTATAAATTAACCCAGGAAATTGTTCGGGTTCATACATAGAATTTGATAATTGCCTTGCTGCTTCCTCTAAATCTATTTTTCCACCCAAGTCTACTGAAGCTACTATGTTTTGAATAGTGATTATTGCACTCTTTTCAATTTTAATTTCATTTTCTTTAAGGTTGGATACTACGGAATTTATAGCAATTTTAGCCATCTTTTCAGATTTACCGCCTGTGCAAACCATTTTTCCAGAACTAAATATCAATATTGCAGTTTTTGGATCCTTTATTCTAAAAACTAATCCAGGAAATCGCTTTGGATTATATTCTACATGTGTAAATTTTTTGGTTATTTCAATTAAATCTATCCGTTGATTAATTGTTGCAGATGCCACTACATTTTCAATTTTAATTTTTGGTATTGTTTCTGCCATAATTCTATAATTCAAAAATCAAATCAATCTATTTAAGTTTAATAATTTTGGATTAATAATATTTGATTTAATATTATTTTTTCTTTACTTCATTTGTCAATAAAATTAATACAGCAAAAAATATAATGTAATAATTAACTGGAGGTGATAACCATATGGTTATTTTCCCTATTGATGGGACTGATGTAATCACTGTTCCAATATAATCCTTTTCAAGAATTGTCCATCCATCAACTTTTGGATTATTATCTCCTTTAGTTTTAATTTCTATTCCTTTCTCTCCTTTTTCATCTATTGAATTAACTCTATGCACAATTACTCTTTTTGAATCGGTAGGTAATGTAAATACAATTACATCTCCTACTTCTAATTCATCATAATGATTTCTTCCATTTACAATTATTATATCTCCAACTTGTAATACTGGTTTCATACTTCCACTACTTACAACAAAGAATGGTGTATCATTTTGAATTATTGTAGTTGCTCCAATCCAAATTCCTCCAATTACTAATATAAATAATATTAGTGGCAAAATATCTTTAACTAAATTTTTTATTATTACTTGCATTTTAATCAAATGTATATTTTTTAATATATATTCTTACCATAGAGCATCTGATTTTTGATCATTGTTTTCTGATAATTCAATTCTTTTTGAATTTTTACCCATCCATCTTACTGATATTAAATTTAATATTTCTAAATGCAATAATACTTTGTTTATATCATTTTTATTCGTCTCTATGTTTTGCTTTTTCAGTAATTTTATTAATTCTACATCCGTTGTATTCTTTTCAGATTTGATTAAATCATAAATTACATTCTTTAATGGTAGAACCATGTCTGTTTATTATATTTTTAATATTTAAACCGATTTATACCTAATTTGATTAAATTGTATCTTTTTTTGCATCTATTATGGCATTATTTTTTATGTATTCTCTAATACTATTATAATTATTTATATAATTATTAATTAACTTCTTTATTTCTGCAAATAGATTTACTTTATCACTTTTTGAATTATAATTATAACTAGTCAATTTCTCATTAAGATTTATTCTGATATCATTCTGATTATTAATCATATTAGATAATTCTGAATTATTAATTCCTACATCCGAATATCCTTTATCTATTTCTTTTTCAATTAATTCTAATTCCTTTAATATCTCAACAAATTCAGGAAAATTATTTGGATGCGCATAGTCTTTAACAACTGATATCACACTGCGATCTAATTCATGTAGAAATCTCAAATCTTGCATATCTTCATTAATACATACTATAACTAATCTTTTACTATGTGTGTTGTGAAATACCTAAATAATTTGATAAAATTTTTGTAAAATTAGGTTAGTTTAACTAACCTAGATGTTGAATATTCTTCACTTAACTCGAATTAAACCTAAACTTCCATTTCAATAATATGGGTATTATGGGAATATTAAAATCCAATTCCAACAATAATGCAGGAAATGAACCAGAATTGAACTTCTATGATGTCAAAGGACGTCAGAAATTTAATTCTACTAAATATAGCATTGTTGTAAAAAGTGGACGCAGATTTGCAGTGTCAAAAGCTCCATCAGGAATAGATGCATATAGAATAATCGGTAAAGCATAAATTTTTAATGAAAATAACGCGGTAATGCGTTTTTATTAAAATTATGTAATAACAGAGTTATGGCAAAAGGCCATAACTTCTTTTTTTTTAAATTCTTTTCAAGTATTCAATTCCTAATAAATCAAATAATATTTCTAATGAATCTTTAAATGAATTAACAAGATAAAGTCTTGCATTCATTATATCTTTGTCTTCTTCGTGCAATACTGGACTCTTTTCATAAAATGAATTGAATAAATTGCAAAAATTATACGTGAATTTTGCTATTCTCATTGGCGACATATTTATCACTGATTCTTCAATAATTAGATCAATTTTTGACATATTCTTAATCAATTCAATCTCATGCTGTAAGGAAAGATGCCTATGAATATCTTCAATAAATTCTATTTTAGGTTGATTTTTTGCTTTTTCTAATATACTTGTAGCCCTGGCAAATGTATATAGTAAATATGGACCTGTTTCACCATCTAATCTTAATGAATTTTCTAAATCAAAAATAATAATTTTATTTAAATCATTTTTTAATAATTCATATCTAAAGGAAGCTACTGAAATGATTTCTGCTGTATTTCTTATCCAATCTTCATTTTTTTCCGAGTTTCTTAACTTAGTTTCTTCATATACTTTGTTCTTAATTATATTCAATGTATTATCTACATTAATGTACATTCCTTTTCTTCCAGACATCTGAATAATTTTCTTATCTTCTGTTTTTATTCCTAATGTTTTTGCAGTTCCTTTACTTAATGACACAACTTCATAGCTAAGATGTTCATACGTTCTATCTTTATTCTCATTAAATCTATTCAATATTTCTTTAATAATTTTCTGCAATCGACTTTGTCTTGCATCAATTAATGTTATTGCTTTTGAATTGTTTGTAAATTTAGTTTTATTATCAGTTTTGTTTAATGTTGAAGATAATAATTTATTATTCTGGCTATCAAACACTTTATAATTAAAAATTTCATCAATTATTCCAATTTTCCATGCAGCTAGTACTATATCTTTTGCAATATATGTAGAGGTGCCATCGCTTCTGATTATTACTTTGTCTGTTTCATTTTTAAATGTAGTTTTAACAATCCATGCTCCATTTAATTCTCCTTCTTTTTCTAATTTGATTATATTCTCATCTTTCATTTTTTCAAAAATTTCTTTCCATCCATTAGAGAATATTATATCTGATTCAAATACTAGCAAATCATATTCTGCCCCTAATCTTTTTGCTGTTTCTAATTGCGCTTTTAATATTTTGTTTGTTATTTCTTTTGCGTATTGTCTTATTTCTGATTTTTTTTCTAATTGTTTTAAAACATACTCTCTTTTTTCTACTAATTCTTTTCTTGTCTCGTATAGTTCGTTCATCTTCACATATATTTTATCTCCTGCATATTCGTCGAATTTCATATCATCTTCTGGTATTTCATTAAATCCTGCATATTTCAAACCTACAATTATATCCGCTACCTGTAATCCTGAGTCATCAATGTAATTCATTACTGTCAAATCATGTCCTGTGAATCTTAGCATTCTTGCTAACGTGTCTCCTATGAATAAATTTCTTGCATGCCCAATGTGCAATGCTTTGTTTGGATTCACACTTGTATGTTCTAATATTATTTTCTGATTCTTTCCTATATTTACTGAATCCTTAAGCTGATCAACATTAGTTTTTAGTGTTTCTTCACACAAGTTCTTATAATTAATTTTAAAATTAATATAACCTGGTTTTGATACTTCTGCTAATATTGAATCATTGAATTTTAGCTTTTTTTGTATATCTTCTGCTATATTCATTGGATTTTTTTTTATTGGTTTTGATAGAGTAAACGGTATATTTGTATATAGCTCTCCAAATTCGGGATTTGTATTCTCTTTTATTTGATATTCTATCTTGGGATAATTATTCTCTTGTAAAACTTTGTCTACTTCTTCTTTAATTATTGATTTATATTTTTTAAATATCAATTCCTTGTATCATCTATGTTTTTTTTGAGGAATTTATCTGCTATGTGGTCGAATGCCTCGATTGCACCTTTTGCCATTTCACTATTTGTAATATAATCGGCTCTTTCTTTAACATTGTCTTCTGCATGACCCATTGTTATTGAATATCCACACATGTCAAACAACGGTATGTCTGTATTACTATCTCCTATCGCAATACAATCTTTAGGATCTATGTTTAATTTATTAATAATATGTTTGAATCCTATTGCTTTATTCATTCCTTTTTCAGTTATGTGGTATGAGTATTTACTATCTGTCAAGTCAACTTCAAGATTATTTTTTCTAACAATATCTATAGCTCTGTTTATGTCAAACGTTCTTTTCAAAACAACTTCGGTCAGTCTTGGTATGGTGAGTAATTCTTCTGTTTCGTCTATTTCATTTTTGATAAGCTCGAATGCTTTTAGTGGAATTGTTTTTTCAGCTAATTTTGTAACATTTGAAGGAGAATTCTCTATTGCAACTCCGCCATTCTCACCTATAACAAACGGCTTTAGTCCTGTGTGTTTTGCTAAGAAATACATCTCATACGCGGTCCTTCCGCTTACCATGAACACGTCTATTCCCATTCTCTGAATCATTGTTGCCGACCACAGTGCATCAAGATCTATTATGTGATTCTTGTCTGTTAACGTTCCATCAAAATCCAGTGCTATGTATTTCATAATTATTTTCCCTTTATCTAGTTCTTAAACTTGTTTTATTATTTAGTTTCTCTTACTATAATATTATTAAGACTACTTTGGAAATTATGTCTTCAAATCTAATTACTCCGTCTACCTCTGTGTTATGTATTCCTTTCATAAGATATCCCTCATTTTGAATTTCTATTATTTGATGTAATATCATTTGATCTTTACACCAATCAAATTCACATTCATACGCAATCATGTCCCCTACATTCAGATCATTTCTTGTGAAGCATGTAGTTTCTATATAATAAGAATTCGACGAAGGCAAAGCAGGTGCCATTGACCATCCTTCACCTCTTCCTAGTCTCAAACATCCAAGTGGTTGTTGTGAATTGAATACTAATGAATCCTCAGATAAATAACAACCTTCTATACACTTTCCTGAATACTTCAAAATGTTAGATGTTAATGGCGCTACATTTCTATGTTTATCCCATAGATCCCATATTTCTTTCAGTTTGTCATATTTTACTGTCAAATTATTTATGTTAACTTGTAATATTGTCTTTTCTAATTCCATCTCATTTTTAAGATCCTTTAATTTCTTAATCTCTTCCTTATCTAATTCATCATTAACTTTACGTCTGGTAATTTCATTATCTAATTCATTAATTTGCTTATCCAATCTAACTATGTCTTGTTTCTGATTATTGATCTCTACATCGAGCTTGGTCAGATTAAATTCCAGAGTTGCAATGTTATTTTTATTTGATATTTGTTCTTGCCTGAGGTCTCTTATTTGTTCATCTTTGTATTGAATTGATCCCTGTAATTCGTTGACCTGTGGATTTAGTCCCAAGTACCCAATTCCTATTCCTATACCTATGCCTATTACTAAATACAGTAATACTGTGGATTTTATCATACATTCAATATATGTTAATTAATTCTTAATCTTATCTGACTAGAATTACCTGTATATTTGATCTGCAACAACCAGGTGAACCATTTACAATGCTTGATTTCTCATATTGCTCATTAATAATCTCAAAATTATATATTCCCGCTGGTTCATCCGATTCCCTTTCCTCCCAAAGCCAAATAATTTCATATCTCAACGATTCCGATATGGACAATGTATCGCAATCTTCATCCAAAAATAAGTCATAGCACGCCACACGTTCAAATCTTATGTACCGTTCAGGGAAAATCAACTCAGTTCCATTCGGATAAGTGGCAATTATTCTTAAATTGTTTCTATCTTCGTAGTTCAAGGACCCTCCATAGATGACCATTATCTGGCCTCGATAGAATCCTTCAGTCGAATATTTGTATTCTGCTTCAATTGGCTCGCCATTCTCGTCAACATCTCCCCAATACATCACCTCGATTGAAGGAATATACAGTTCTGTCTTCATTATCGTCTCTTCACGCTTGTTTGCTTCACCCACGTATTGGTAAAACTCTAAACCGCCCACTAGTAAGATGACTACTAAACCAAAAGCTATTGCAGACTTGTAGTTTATCCACTTATTTGCCTTGCTTTTCTGTTTCTTTGGACCTCTGGATTCGGAGAATCCTTTGTCAGATTTGTCCGTCATATTTAATTCTATTATTTTATTCAATACTTTATCATTATAAAATTACATGTTAAGTCAGAAATAGGTATATGTGTTAAATATATTATTATATTTGTGAACCAAAAGGGAAAAAAACAAGAATTAGAAACCCTGCCAATAAACATTGAACAATTTTACGTAGATGCTCCACCCTATTATCAAGGACAAACCAATAATTTAGATTATCTTAACGCACACATGAACCAAGACAATCCCATACCCTTGTGTTTTGTAGGACCAAAAGGTACAGGAAAAACATTAGTAATAGCACACTTTGCAGCAGAGAACAATATACCACTTATTCAATACGATTGCTCAGAAAACACACGTAAAGGAGATCTAATTGGTCGTTACGTTTTACGTGGAGACGAAACTGCATACCAGCTTGGCGTGCTTCCCACAGCTATTGAAATAGCTAACGAAGTTGAAACTTGTATTCTCGTTCTTGAAGAACTAAATGCTTTGGCTCCAAATATGCAAAAACAACTCAACCAATTATTAGATTGGAGGCGTCATGTATTTGCTGATAACGGCAAAACCTACCGATTGAATAAAGGAGCAAAACTCTTGGTTTGCGCAACAATGAACCCATCAACCCCCGCCGAAGCCGCATCTCTAGTCGCTCGTTCTAAGCCCAGCGCAAGTATTGGATTGTAGTACCCCATAAGAACCACGGGGATTTTAAGACCTCTCTTACGAAGCTCTGATACGCCTTGGAGACATGTTCGGAGAGTTGCCCCCTCATCAAGAGCGTGGAGGCTCGCCCGCTGGATGGTCGTCCCGTCGGCCAGCGGATCACTAAATGGGACTCCGATCTCCACGGCGTCCACACCCAC
>ENA-ORDI01000160-ORDI01000160.1-marine-metagenome-genome-assembly--contig:-NODE-160-length-47580-cov-6.238806_pt1 | contig 47580 bp, 41 predicted proteins | sample MGYA00248628_ERZ508525 | MGnify/ENA primary metagenome ERZ508525 (study PRJEB26195, sample SAMN05422138) | marine metagenome | isolation source: East of Porto Seguro, South Atlantic Ocean | place... | reverse complement strand
ACGAAAATGAGTTCTCTGGTGGGGCACGCTTTCAGCCCGGACGGCAAATTAATGGCTTCCACAAATGGGAATGTTTACAATCTGGAAACCGGAGGGACAGCCCACGACTTCACTGGCGGCAGTTCGGTGGCATTCAGCCCTGATGGCGAGACCCTGGCTATTGGTAGTTTAACAGAGAGATACTATAACAGAACCAGTTATAAAATCTCCATCTACAGCTTGAAAACTGGAGAGAAAATCAGCGATTTATCATCTGATCAAACTGTTAAAACCGTTGCATTCAGTCCTGACGGGAAGTACCTGGCCGCATCCTGGGGTAGCATCAAAATCTATGAACTTTCCACGGGCAAAGTTGTGCGTTCATATGATAAGGGGAGTAATGTGACCTTCAGCCCGGACGGCAAATACATTGCTGCCACAAGCGGCGAATTAGCTCTACTCTACCGCACTCTTTTCCAGGTGGAAGAAGAAGTACTGGCGCAGAAGGCCATCTCCCGCCCGCCGGCGCTTTCCGCCAGCATCAGCTTCAGCGAGCCTTCAGGCAACCAGTTTTTGGATGCCCTGGAAAAAGGCAAGTTTACGCTTACGCTCACCAACAGCGGCCAGGGGCCCGGAAAAGGCGTGCTGGCCAAGGTTACCCCGGAACGCACCGAAAACCTGAACTACAATAACAGCTACATCGAAGAGATACCGCCGGGCCAGAGCGTTTCAGTGGATATACCTTTGGAAGCCTACATCGGCATTGCCGACGGCGACCACACCTTCCGCTTTGATTTCGAAGAGATCAACGGCTTTCCGCCGGACCCTGTGGAGCTCCAGTTTTCCACTAGGGCCTACCTGAATCCGGAGATGTATATCGTGGATGTGGGTATTGAAGATGACAACGTGAACGGCAAGATCGAGTCCGGAGAGATGATCACGCTCACGGTACGTATCGGCAACAGGGGCAAGGGCACCGCCAAGAGCGCCTACGCCAAGTTTTACTCCGGGGACAATGTATTTATCACTGAGACCCATCCCAAGACGGTGAAAATGGGCGAGCTGGCCTTTAATGACTATTTGGATATAGCCCTGGAATTTTTTGTGAATGACCTGACGGTTGATGAGATTCCACTCTATGTGGACATGACAGAAGAGACCAACCTGGCCAATGTGAGCAAACTGCGCGTGCCCATCAAAAAGAGCGAGCGGGCCCGGCAGATCGGCCGCACGGTGGTGACCGGCATTGAGCAGGAATACGGTGCGCTGACACTGGGAGCCGACCTTTCCATAGATATCGAGCAGGATATCCCTGAAACAGGACTGAAAAACAAATATTCTGTGGCCATTGTTATCGGTAATAAAAACTACACCAACCCCGACGTACCGGAAGTAACCTTTGCCCATCGGGACGCCGCTGTGATGGAGCAATACCTAACTAAAACACTGGGTTTTGGGGAAGTCATCGTAGAGACCGATGCAACGCAAGCGAAATTCTTTGCCCTGTTTGGAACAGAGAAAAGGGACGGAAAACTCCAGGACTACGTTAAAGAAGGTGAATCGGACGTGTTCATCTATTACAGCGGCCACGGCGCCCCGGACCCGGAGAGCAAGGATGGATATTTTGTGCCGGTTGACTGCGACCCCGCCATGGTGGATGTGACCGGTTATTCCCTGGATCTTTTTTATAGTAAAATCAACAATCTGGGCGCCAAAAGTATCACCGTGGTAATAGATGCCTGTTTCAGCGGAGCCAGTGGCGGAGGAATGTTGCTGAAGAACATCAGTCCTGTGTTTATCAAAGTAGATGAAACCGGACGTTTGGCAGATGAAGTCACTGTTTTTACTTCTGCATCTGGCGAGCAGGTCAGCTCCTGGTACCCGGAAAAGAAACATTCCTTGTACACCTATTATTTCTTAAAAGGGTTAAAAGGGGCAGCTGACCAGGACGGCAACCAGGCCATCACCGCTGAAGAGATGCAGTCTTATGTGCTGGACAAGGTGTCATACATGGCCCGCAAGCTGAATAGTCGGGAACAGACCCCAGGAGTACAGACTTTGGATAAGGAAAAAGTCTTAATTCAATTTTAAGAAGATTGTATGAAGAAAATAATTTACATATTTATTGTTTTCTCAATGGCATTCGGTCAAGATGATTATGAGGCATGGTTAAAAAAGCAACAGTCTGGATTCAATACCCTTGTTGAAGAAGAGAACACCTACATGGAGGCAATTACAAAGGAGTTCGATGATTATCAGGCAGAACAAGAACGACTATATCAGAATTTCAAGGATGAAGTTGAAAAGAAATGGGATGAATTCAAATTCAGCAGTAAAAAGACCTATGTGGATTATGATGGCGATCTGAATGCCCGAGGAAGTATTGATTTTGAAAATGGAGTAGTAGAAGTAGAAGTGATCGTTGATGTGGATCCCAAACAGACTTCTACTGAAGAAAATGAAGCTGGAGAAGAACTTCTAAAGAAAAAATTAACACAAATAGTGAAAAAAGAAGCTGATGATAAAGAGCCATTACTGAAAGACCAGTTGAAAGATAAAGAGGGTCAAGAAGTGACCGCTAAAAATGCGGAATCTTTCGCTAAAGAAACCGTAAAAGAAAAACAAGTTAAAAAGGAAAAATTCACTGCTAAAGACGGTAAGGAACGCATAAAGTATACAGTGCAGGTCAAGATGCAGCCGGACCACGTAAAAACCCGCGCCGAACGGTTTAAAGAAGAAGTACTGACCCAGTCCAAACGTTTTAATATAGATCCAGCTATTGCAATGGCTATCATACAGACAGAATCCAGTTTTAATCCCAAGGCCCGTTCACACGTTCCTGCATTTGGTCTCATGCAGCTAGTACCTAAATCAGGTGCTCGAGATGCTTATAATCATGTCTATAAACAAGATAAACTGCTTTCAGGAGAATATTTATACGTGCCCTCCAATAATATTGAATTGGGGTGTGCCTATATAAGCAAGATTCGATATGCATATTTTAAAAATATTCAAAATGATAAAAGTGCATATTATTGTACCATTAGTGCATATAATACTGGACCTGGTAATGTAGCGAAAGCCATTACCGGAACAACGAAACTTCGACCCACTACCCAAAAAGTAAACTCCATGGATCCTGATCAAGTATATAATACTTTAAAGACAGATCTTCCTTATGAAGAAACACGGAATTATTTGGAAAAAGTGATTAGCAGGATCGAATATTATAGGTCTTGGATCTAGAAGAGAAGGCATAAAGGATAGAGAACAAACACCAGGCTTACAGACCATGAACAAAGAAAAAGTTTTAATTAGGTATTAGAAGTTATGTATCATATTAATTTTAAAGATAAAATAATAATGAGCTTTTATTCTAATTAGTATCATTTTACATTCTTAATAATGATGCTAAATCAATAAAGTAATTCATTATAATTAAGGAGAATCAAATGAAAAGAATATTATTAACTACATGCGCATTGTTTCTGATTGCCGGCTGTGCCTCTAATCGCTCCGGCAGCACAGAGGATACAAAAAGCGATACGCCAGACTGGTGGTTTAGTCCGGCCACATCCGAAACGCATTATTATGGTTTCGGACAGGCCAAAAAACAAAACCCGTCGCTGGCGCAAAAAACTGCCACAGCAAGATCAAGGGCAGAAATCTCCAGCCAGGTCAAAGCATCAGTGCAGACCGAACTGCGTGACTGGATGCAGGAATCCGGTGTGGGTGAAAATGCCCAGGCCTTGGAGTTTACTGAAAACACAATAATCTCTGCATCAGACAATGCGTTTCAGGGGTCTAAGCCTGATAAATACGAATTGGCCAAAGACGGCACTGTTTATATCCGTGTTTCTTATCCTATAAATGCGGTTGAAAAGGGGTTATTCGATGCTGCCAAACGGGAAGAATCACTATATAACGAGTTTAAGGCTTCTCAAGCGTTTGACAGGTTGGAAAAAAAGTTTTCTGACTAATGTGCATTAAATAATTCACGAATTAAAAGCTATTTACTAATTAAAGAGCCCTGTTATTTTTCAGGGCTCTTTAATTAATGCTATGAATCGCTATTTATCTATCATTTTCATTTTGATCATTGGCTGTGAGCAGCCAGATCTGCACCACGCCACTGCAGAGTCCATTTATAATAATGTTATATCTAAAAAGGGTGAAGAAGCAGTTCTGTTAAACTTCTGGGCCATGTGGTGCGCGCCCTGTGTGGCGGAATTCCCAATAATAGTAGATCTTGCGGATGAATATGAAAATGATCTGGCAGTGTATTTTGTTAGTGTGGATTGGCTCGATGAAGAGGATAAAGTTGTATCATTCTTAAAAGATCAAGGGGTCACATGGACCACATTTATCAAAGATGAAAAAGACAATGCATTCATCAACGGCATCCATGAAGAGTGGAGCGGCGCTTTGCCCTTCACAATTCTATACGGAAAATCATCTGGAGAGGTGTTAGATTATTGGGAAGGTGAGCAGCCTGAAAAACGATTTAGAAAAGCAATTATTAACGCAATTAATTCATAGGTATGTAAATGAAAAAATTTATCAGTTTAATTTTAATAGGATGTTTGACCATACTGTCCGCAAAGGAACTGGACCTTGGGTCAATACTGCCATTGGGGGATATCAAAATGGCAGATATCAGCGGCAAGGACGTATCCTTGAACGATGCCAAAGGAAAGAATGGTCTATTGGTCATTTTTTCCTGCAATACCTGTCCCTGGGTTATTGCCTGGGAAGACCGCTATGTTGAACTGGCTGACACGTACAAAGACAAGGGTGTGGGTATAGTTGCGATTAATTCCAATGAAACTCAGTTCGAAAATGTGGACAGCATGGAAGAGATGCAGGCACACGCCAAAGAGCAGGGATATAATTTTTATTATACCATGGATAATGGTTCAAAATTAGCAAGCGAATTTGGAGCTACTAGAACACCCCATATCTATCTTTTTGACAAAAAAGACAAGCTTGTCTACCGGGGTGCCATCGATGACAATGCCCGCAAGCCGGATAAAGTTGAAAACACATATTTAGCGGATGCTATCGATAATATGCTGGCTGGAAGTGCCATTGACCCGACAGCCACCAAAGCGTTGGGTTGTGCTATCAAATTCGCCAAATAGCCCTTAAATGAAATTCGAGACATTTATACTGGAGAGAGAACAGTCTCTCTGGGAAAATGAGGTGCATTATAACCTCTCGGAGAGTGGTGTTCACCCGGGGACCATAAATGATCTTTTTGATCAGGATGATATCAATGAGATCCTCAATACAGAATTGACCTATAGCCCCACCCAAGGTTCGCCAGAATTGCGGGATGCTATAAGTGGTCTTTATGAAAATGTTTCAGCTGCTGACGTATTGGTGACCAACGGTTCAGCAGAAGCAAATTTGGTTGCGATCCTTACTCTGTTGAGTGCCGGGGATGAACTCATCTACATGGTGCCCAATTATTTGCAAATAAGAGGTATTGCCCGTGCCATTGGTGTGGATGTAAAAGAGATTGCACTGAAAGAAGAGTTGAACTGGAAACTCGATCTGGATGAACTGGAATCCATGGTCACCGAAAAAACAAAAATGATCGCTGTGTGCCATCCCAATAATCCCACGGGATCGGTCCTGCCCCATGAACAGGTAAAGGCCATCATCGATATTGCGGATAAAGCGGGGGCTTATGTTCTGTCAGATGAGGTCTATCGCGGTGCGGAATTGAATGGTGAAGAATCCACCAGTTTTATCAACATGGGTTATGATAAAGCTATTGTTAATTGTGGTCTTTCCAAAGCATATGGATTCCCTGGGCTGCGTGTTGGCTGGACCATTGGCAGCAATTCATATATGCACAGTGCCTGGGAAGTCAAGGATCATACGTCCATTTGCCTGGGTCGCTTAAGTGATCTTATGGCCACCAAGATTCTACAGCCTGAAATGCGTCAACAAACTCTGGCCAGAACCCGATCAGTACTCCATGCGAATCTGGATATTATTCAGAATTGGGTGGATTCATATAATAATCACTTTCGTTTCATTCCGCCGGAAGCAGGGGCCATGGCATTTATGAGCTATAGCTTTGATGTAAACTCAACAAAATTGGTCGAACGTATTCGTGATGAACAAAGCGTGCTCCTTGTTGCTGGAGACTGGTACGGCATGGATAAGTATCTCCGTTTTGGTTATGGTGCTAAAAGAGAGCATTTGATCAAGGCACTTGAATTAAGCGACAAGGTCTTTAAGACATTGTGATCACAGCTGAAGCTATAAAAACAACAGGTGAAACCATTGCACCATATATTAATTATACACCGGTGCAGCATTCTCCTTATTTAAGCCAATTAGCAGATGCAGATGTGCATCTGAAACTGGATTGTATACAAAAAACTGGCTCCTTTAAATTTCGAGGAGCTATGAGTAAACTGACGTCTCTTCCTAAAGAAGAACGCAAGGGCAATGCCTATGCTGCTTCAACGGGAAATCATGGGGCGGCAGTTTCGTTAGGCGCCTCATTGTTGGGTATGAATGGCAAGGTCATTGTTCCAGAAGGAACATCTCCAGCCAAATTGGAAATGATCAAATTTTATGGTGGTGACATCGAGTTTTTCGGAACGGATTGCCTGGACGCTGAAGCACGGGCCCAGGAATTGGTCAAAGAGAGCGGCGGAGTATACATATCGCCTTATAATGATGAAGCAGTGGTTTGCGGTCAAGGAACGATAGGAGTGGAAGTGTCTGAACAATTAGAAGATATTGATGCTGTCATAGTTTCCGTTGGCGGGGGCGGAATGATTGGCGGTATCGGTACCTATTTAAAATCTATCAAACCAAATGTAGAAATTGTTGCGGCATCACCCAAAAATTCATGTGTCATGTATGAATCACTGCAGGCAGGAAAAATTCTGGATCTGCCATCAGAACCCACATTGTCGGATGGGACTGCAGGTGGGGTAGAGGAAGATGCAATAACGTTTCCAATTTGTCAAAATGTGATTGATCATTTTGTACTGCTATCAGAAGATGAGATCGCTGATGGCTTAAGAACAGGATTAATGAAACACCATATAATGATGGAAGGGGCTGCAGGTGCATCCGTTGCTGCATTCTTAAAGGATAAAGATCGTTATAATGGAAAAAAAGTGGTTATCGTGATCTGCGGTGCTAATATCAGCCAGGATGTGTTAAAACAAGTTCTCGCTTGAAAGTATATAATCTCACTCAAATAAAAGAAGCCCTTAAAGGATTGGATATAGTTCCAGCCATTGAGGATGGATTTGTTCAATATTCCAATGGAAATGTGGTTGTTCCTCCTGTAGGTGAACTCATTTTTGATGATCCTCCCGGTGATGTGCATATCAAATATGGTTATATCAAGAATGATGATATATATGTTATCAAAATTGCATCCGGTTTTTTTAATAATGCTGCGTTAGGCTTGCCATCATCCCAGGGCATGATGCTCGCTTACAGCCAAAAAACAGGTGCACCTGTTGCAATACTCCATGATGAAGCGCACCTGACGAATATACGCACAGCGGCTGCCGGTGCAGTGGTGGCCAAATATCTTGCACCGGATAATGTTGACTGCATCGGCATAATTGGAACAGGTACACAGGCTCGGCTGCAATTGGAATATTTATCTGGAATTGTAGATTGTAAACATGTAAAAGTGTGGGGCAGACATGTGGATCATACGGATGCTTATTGTGCTGAAATGAATAAGCAAGGCTATTCGGTATCTTCTACAGATCTAGAGTCATTAACTAAAGCATGTAATCTTATTGTAACAACAACTCCTTCAACAGAACCATTAATAGCTTCGGATTGGGTTCAGCCGGGGACACACATTACTGCCATGGGTTCAGATACACCGGGTAAACAAGAGTTGGATACAGAAATACTGAATAGGGCAGATCGCGTTGTAGCAGATAGTATTGCGCAATGTATTGAAAGAGGAGAAATAGCTAAAGCGCTGGAAGCAGGTGTTCTTGTCGAAGATGAAGTCGTGGAGCTTGGCCATGTCATTTCTGGAAAAGCAGAAGGTAGAACACGTGCTGATCAATTAACAGTGGCGGATCTTACTGGCGTAGCTGTCCAGGATATACAGATCACAAAAGCCGTATTTAACTCCTTGAAGTGAGTCAGTTATAAATATTATTATAAAGTAATGTCAAACGAATATAAACACCCACGAAAAAGCAACATTGAACTCTGGTTGGATGATCATAACCATGAAATGGAACTGATAAGAACAATGGTTGCGCTGCTTGTTTTGGCTTTACAAATAATCATATTGTACAAGATATACCGTGGCTAATATAAAGATCAGTCAGCCAGCTATTAAAGAGATGGAAGCAAAGGGAGTATTAAACTGGCCTATTTGGGAATGTAGAGTATCTGAATTTCCCTGGACGTATTCTGAAAGGGAGTCATGCTATATATTAAAAGGAGAAATTGAAGTAACCACAGATGTTGAAACTGTATCTATTCAGCCCGGTGATTTTGTTGTATTTCCTCAAGGATTGAATTGTAGGTGGAACGTAAAAGCTCCTGTTCGTAAACATTATAATTTTGGATAAAGATGATGAATTTAGAGTGGCGAATTTTATTAACAATTGGAATTGGTATGTTGATAGGCTCCGGAGTGGCATTTTATTGGGGTTATCAGCTAAAAACAGTTGGTGATTCTTTCAGTCATATCTGGATCTTGGCTTTGGGTTTTGCCTGGGTCGGAAGTGATGTGATACAAAAAGCAATTACAAAAAGATCAAATAATTCAAAATAGTTTTATTAATTCAATTGGCTGATCTTTCAGATGAGAGAATCAGTATTTAATTATCTCAATACTTTTGAGCCCTTTGATATGTTCGGATTGGAACATATCCTGGCGCTGATTGCAGCACTTGCTGTTATCATAGTACTTCCTTTATATGCTAAACGTCATCTGAATGAACAGATGCAACATAGATTGGGAATGGTGATTGGTTGGCTGGTCTTTGGAAATTACATCACTTGGGTAGGATTGGAAGCCATCGCTGGTACATTTGATGTCAAAGAACATTTGCCCGTACATCTATGCCGTTTTACTAATTTAGCCATACCTCTGGTAATGGTATGGCGCAGTTTTTTAGCTTATGAGATCTTATTTTTCTGGGGTTTGTCAGCAATGCTGCAGGCTTCATTTACGCCGGATATTGCTGCAGGTTTCCCCCATTTTCATTATTTCCGTTTCTGGATGGGTCATCAAGGTGTAATCCTGGCGTTGATCTATGCCACTGTTGTATATGAAATTCGCCCAACATTTAAAAGCCTTATCAAATCTTTTATTGCGTTAAATATTTTTCTGGTGATTGCTGCTATTGTGAATCTATTGCTGGATGCTAATTATTTTTGGATCTGCGGCAAACCGGTGAATCATATCGGCGAACGTATTCCCACTCTTTTAGATTATATGGGCCCTTGGCCTTGGTATATTCTCACCGGTGAAGTTGTGGCTTTAGCTCATTTTTTATTAGCTTACAGCCCATTCTATATTATTAAAAGAAAGGAACAGAAATGAATCGAAATGTATTATTTGTGCTCTTTTTAATGATTGCAATTTCAATGGTCGTCATAAATAAACAGTTGATAGCAAAACAGGAAAAAGATGAAATGTTAATACTTCCAGTTGCAGAAAAAATTCCACACAAGACAACGATTCACGGTTATGATCGCGTTGATAATTACCATTGGATGCGTCTAACAGATAAACAAAAGTTGGCCAAGGATCCAGATGCTCAAACGCAAAAAGTGCTGGATAATCTGAAAGCAGAAAATGCTTATAAAGAAGTCAAGCTCAAACACACTGAAAAATTTCAAGAAACATTGTTTGATGAAATTGTTGGGCGCATCAAAAAAGATGATGAATCCGTTCCTTATTTAGATAATGGGTTTTGGTATTATACACGGTATGAAAAGGATAAAGAATACCCGATTCACTGCCGTAAAAATGAATCTCTGGATAATCCTGAAGAGATTATGATCGATGTGAATGAATGGGCAGAAGGTCATGATTATTATTCTTTAAGAGGGCTCTCTGTTAGTCCTAATAATCGGTTATTGGCATTTAGCACAGATACGTTGAGCCGGCGCATTTACACGATAAGAGTAAAAGACTTGGAAACAGGTGAAATGCTGTCTGATACAATTCTCGGCACAGGAGGTGGAACAGCCTGGGCCATGGACAGCCAAACATTCTTTTATACAGTAAAGAATGAGGTCACATTATTAAGTGAACATATCGATAGACATAAACTAGGTACTCCTCAATCCAAAGATGTGCGGGTCTATACTGAAAAAGACAACACATTTTACATAGGTGTGTATCGGTCCAAATCAGATAAATATATGATCATTTATAATGGCCACACATTGGTCAATGAATATCACATTCTGGATGCAAACAATCCTGAAGGTGAATTTCGTTCTTTTTCACCTCGTGAAGAGGTCCATGAATATTCTATCGAGCATTACAAAGACAAGTTTTATATTGTTACTAATTGGGACGCGACCAACTTTCGTTTGATGCAAACACCGGATAGTGCTACAGCCAAGGAAAACTGGACGGAAGTGATAGCACACCGTGAAGATGTTTTGTTAAGCGACATAGAAGTCTTCACGAACCATATGGTCATCAGCGAACGGAAAGATGGTCTGCGACAATTACGCGTTATAGACCAGCGTTCAGGAAAAGAACATTATATGAATTTTGGTGAAGCTATTTATTCTGCTTTTGCTACAACAAATCCCAGTTTCGACACTAATATATTGCGCTATGGTTTTTCATCCATGAAGACGCCGTATTCCACCTTGGATTACAACATGGATATGCGGGAGTCAACGCTGTTAAAGCAGACTGAAGTGGTGGGCGGCCACAATCCAGATGATTATATCACAGAACGGCTTTTTGCTCCTGCAAGAGATGGTAAAATGATCCCCATCTCGATTGTTTATAAAAAAGGTTTTAAGAAAAACGGTAAAGGAAATGTGTTACAGTATGCTTATGGCTCATACGGATCAACCATGGATCCTTCATTCAGTTCAACTCGATTGAGTTTGCTAGACAGGGGTTTTGCTTTTGCAATTGCCCATATCCGTGGCAGTCAGACTTATGGACGTCCCTGGTATGAAGATGGAAAAATGTTCAATAAGATGAATACGTTTACAGATTTTATAGACTGCTCTAAATATTTGATCCAGGAAAACTACACGAGTGCGGATCATCTTTTTGCCATGGGCGGCAGTGCTGGAGGATTACTTATGGGTGCTGTGGTCAATCTGGCACCGGAACTGTTTAAAGGAATCGTGGCAGCAGTACCTTTTGTGGATGTGATCAACACTATGCTGGATGGTACTATTCCATTAACCTCCAATGAGTGGGATGAGTGGGGCGACCCCATGAAAAAGAAAGAATATGATTACATGATGACATATTCTCCTTATGATAACGTAGAAGCCAAGGATTATCCCAATATGCTCATCACTACGGGATATTTCGATTCGCAAGTTCAATACTGGGAACCGCAGAAATGGATGGCTAAACTGCGCGATATGAAGACGGATGATAATTTATTGGTCATGCATGTGAATATGGAAGCGGGCCATGGCGGTAAATCCGGACGCTTTCGCCGCTACCGCGAAGTGGCCCTTGAATATGCGTTTATGTTTAACCTTGCTGGGATAAAACGTAAATGATCAAATATCTTATCGTTTTAGTCAGTTTTATTATTGGTTTACAAGGTCAGCAGCAAAATAGGCTGTTTTGGGATGGCGGTGACTGGAAGCGAGTCAAACAATTAGCTGAGGGCAATTTGGAGATAGAATACCGTATCAAAGCTGCCTATGTCAATGGTGTTTTGGATGGCAGGTTATTTTTTTATTTAAAAACGTGGTCAGTAGAACAAGGCTTGGCTGACAGCCTCTATGCGGAAACAATCGATTATTTGAGTCCCCGTGAATTGGTGCGCTCACTGGACAATTTTTATGCGGATCCTTTAATGGTTTACGTTCCAGTAACGTCGGCGCTGATCATTGCCAATATGTATGCGGAGCGAATCCCCTTAAAGATCATCGATGCCTATGTTCAGCAAACCAAGTTTTGGATCAATGATCTGCTTTTAAGATTGGATGAGCACAGCCCGGCAGAGCTTTTGGAGGAAAAGCACGAAAAACACCGGAAAAAACAACCGCGAAATTAATCTATCCTATAAAATCCAATTTCAGGGTGGTAGGTATATACTCTATAATCTTCCGAAAAAGTAATCTTGCTGACGTTGAATTTGTAAGCTGGAAAGGGATCAACAAGAACCATTGTTATATTTCTTGAAGCAGTCCTATTATGCCCCAGAGCAGGATCATTGGGGCCAATGATGATGAGTCGTTTTTCTGTCAATGTTTTACCTTCATCAGTAATAACGTTAACAAAACCTTCTAAATGATTAATAGTACGCTTGCTATTATTATCAATCTGTACGACAATACCTATGGTCTCATCATCAATTATTCGTAAGCGCACATCGATCTTGAGCGGCTGCGCCGCAACAATTACGGTGAGTAAGAGCAAGAAAGACAGCTTTTTCATGCGTAAACTTCGTGAAGGTTAAGGAAACTCGAAAGAAAAAGTCGTGCAACCTTTAATCACATCGTTTGTAGAATGAACTGAACATGAACGAAGACCAATTCCGACAAACACTCGCCAAACTGGATGATTCTTTTCTGTTGAAAAAAATTGGGCAATCCAATGGTACATGGATCGCCATTGGTAGACTATTGTCAGGTTCGGAGATGAATGATATTCAACGCGTGTTGAATAAAGATCCCTTTGATTATACTGTATCGACTGAAAATGGTGAAGTGCTAATTAAAGGTAGCGGAGCAGACAATGTAGTATTGCGCATTCCCAAGATCCCCCGACTTCATTTAGGTTTATTCTTAGCCACCATTTTGACCACGCTCATTGCCGGCGCCACGATGGAGGGGGCAAATGTTTTTTCAAATCCCTTGGAAATAACAAAAGGGATTCCTTTTTCATTCACATTGCTGTTGATCCTGGGCTGCCATGAGTTCGGGCATTATTATTATGCCATGAAACATAATGTAGACGCCACATTGCCGTACTTTATCCCGGCTCCTCCGTTTCTGTTTCTCATCGGTACATTTGGCGCTTTCATCAAGATCAAATCGCCCATTTACAGGCGGGATGCACTGTTGCAGATAGGTGCTGCTGGACCCATAGCAGGATTTATTATTGCTGTTCCAGCATTGATCATTGGATTGATGTTATCAACCGTTGTTGCTGTAGATAGTGCACAGGTGGGTATTATTTTAGGTGATTCCATTTTGATGAAATTACTCACTGTTATTATTCATCCCGGATTGCCGGAGAATATGGATATTCTTCTGCATCCAATGGCCTTTGCCGGTTGGATCGGTTTGCTGGTAACCATGCTGAACCTTTTACCCATTGGCCAGTTGGATGGTGGGCATATCGCTTACGCCATGCTGGGCAAAAAACATAAAACATTAGCAAAAGCAGCGTTTCTGGCCTTAATACCATTGAGCTTTCTTTCCTTGAACTGGCTCATTTGGGGAATTCTCATTTTGGTCATCATGCGCACCACAAACCATCCGCCTATTCAAGATATCCAAACACCTTTATCAAAACAGAACAAGAATATCGGTTATATTTGTTTGTTGATTTTTTTACTCTGTTTCATTCCAGCACCATTTCAAATGCCGTGAGAGTTTTTTATTCATTTTTCATGATAAGCGTCATGATCGGTCAAGTCCGCGTGGGCGACTGGGATGCCTATACATCTCCATTGGAGATCGCTGATTTGGTGGAGATGGATTCACTATTGGTCAGTGCAACTAACGGTGGGTTACTGGTGTATGACCGGGACCTTGATGATTTCACTACTTATACAAAGATGCATGGACTTGTGGGGACAGATTTATCAGCAGTAGCTGTTGATGTGTATGATCAATTTTGGGTAGGAGGAGCTTCGCCAGCTGGGTTTATACAATTATTAGATGAACAATTTTCTGTATTGGAATCCTTCGATCTGGACCTCACAGAAATTGTGGATTTTGCATTAGCTGATTCCATTGCCTTTGCGGCATTTCTACAAAACCTGGATTGGGGTATTATGGAGTTTCGTTATGATGGCGAACAGTTTTTTTATAAGGATGTATACAATAATTGGCCAGTGACGCTGAATGAAATTTCCGGTTTAGTCATGGCTGGAGAAATACTCTATGTGGGCACAGATCAAGGTATGTTCTCCGGCAATTGGAAGACAACTAATTTGAAGGATCCTGCTAACTGGCAGCAGGATGATGAATTGACAGGATCGATATCAACCTTTAAACAGAATGATAACAATATATTAATGGTCATGGACAATGATATTTATGAATTCAATACAATGACTGCTTCTTCAAATTTGCTTTGGGACTATTACCATGATTCCTATGAGATCTATGATGTTATTAAGGATAATGAAGGTGAATTGTGGGGTGTGCTCAACACAAAATTCATGAAAATGAATACGACTGCTGTGGCATGGTCAAAACAACCAGGCGAAAAATTTAAAAGGATCTTTTATCTTGCAGATGGTACAATCGTTGCAGGAACTACTACGGGATTGCTGTTTCTAAACGAAAATTCGCAATCATTTACAAGGAAAAAACCAAATGCCCTGTTGATGAATAGTGTTACCGCAGTGCATGTGCTGGCTGATGGACGCCTGGTTGCTGGTTCGCGGTACGGACTGATGATCAAAGAAGATGCAGGCTGGCGCAATATTGTAGGGTTCGACGGCGATGATCTCATCGTTTCAGAAAATAAAGATTATTCCAGTTTTGTAGCCGATACGATACCTGTTCATTTTGGGAATTATATTGCAGATATTGAAGAGGGTGCTAACGGTTTACTCTATTGTGGAGTGCGCGGCACGTATCCGGAACCGAATCGTCATGGCGGAGGAATTGTGATCATCGATATTGATGATCCGGCGAATTTCACTCTCATCGACACGGCCCAACTAGATTATTTCGCCGATGAATATCTTATCGTGAAGGATATTGCTAAAGATCCTTTCGGCAACCTCTGGATTGCAGATACCTATGCCACAACACATTTTGAACCGTTAAAAGTCTTAAAGACTGATGGCACATGGGGTGCATATGATGTAAGCAGTTCGGGTGGTGTTTTGAGTCTTACTCCCAATTCCATAGATTTCGATTCCTGGGGCCGGGTGTGGATCGGTTCCTTTGAGGATAATAATAATGTCGGCGGCGCCAGCAATGGTGGCGTGGCCATGCTGGATTACAGCGGAGATCCTGCTGATCCCGATGAAACGGAATGGACCAAAGTAAACGTCAACACCGCTGCTTCCACCAATACCGTTTGGTCATTGGGTGTGAATAGCAGCGATGTCCTTTATTTATTATCACCAAAAGGGCTCCATGGTTTATCGCTGCAATTCTCTAATGCTGATCCAGTGTCTCATTATGGGTTTACCTATTATCCCAATATTTCCTTTAGTTCCGGTTCAAAATTGCGTATTGATCCGCGGGATAATATTTGGACAACATCACCGACTCAAGGTGTGTATGTTTTAACATCATCAGCATCTTACTGGCCTGATATTAATGGACTCACTGCAGAGAACAGTTATTTACTCTCCAACAATGTTGCTGCTGTGGCATTTGATGAAAATGAAGGACTGGCCTATATCGCTACTGATAGAGGGATAAATGTGGTAAAGATTCCCTATGCCAAAAAGAATTCTGCTTATTCAAATGTCGATATTTTCCCCAGTCCGTTCCGCATCCCAACTGCAACACCACTTACAATTGATGGACTTATGGACGGATCGTCCTGTAAGATTATGACACTCACCGGCAGAGTATTGCAGACCATTGAATCACGCCCGGATGTAGAAGGTTACCAGGCATTTTGGGATGGGAGAGATGAATCCGGACATTGGGTTGGGACAGGCGTATATCTCATTGCCATGTATGATGAGAATGGGGCATCTTCTTTTTCAAAAATTGCAGTAATTAGGAATTAAATGATTATCAGGAACGTTAAAAATACGATCAAAATTGTTATAGGTGTCATCCTGGTCATCATTGGACTAATCGGTGGCCTGATTCCTATTTTCCAGGGCTGGATATTTGGAATTCCCGGATTATTATTATTGAGCAGTGTGTATCCGCCTTTGCGCAAATGGGTGGATAAAGTAAAAGCTAAAATGAGAAAAAAAGAAAATTAATTCTGTTGTATATACTCGGGCATGATCCCGAATTCTGATTCCAGTTCCCCTGCAATATTCCGTATCATATCTTTGCGTTTTTCATGATGCATGAAAGCGCTTTTCATGGCAATGATAGTCACTTCCCGAAAATCGTGTAATCCAAAGCCAAATAAATTTTTAGCTACCATGAATTCATCTGTGAGTGTAGTCCCGGACATGAGACGATTGTCTGTATTAAGCGTAACGCGGATGCCTTGATCGTAATAAAATTTCATGGGATGATATTTCAACGACCGCACTGAATGAGTTTGCCAGTTCGAGGTCAGGCAGATCTCGAGAGGAATGCGGTGGTCATTTACATAATTCATGAGGTCTTTGTCTTCCTTCAGTCTTGTACCGTGTCCAATTCTGTTGGCACTGCAATGATGGATTGCCTGATGAATGGATGATGGTCCAAAAGCTTCGCCGGCGTGGATGGTGGCATTAATGTTATTATTGCGAATGAGGTAAAAGGCTTCTCGATGTTTTTTGGCAGGGAAATTTTCTTCAGCTCCGGCAAGGTCAAACCCCACTACTCCTTTATTCTTATAGCGAACAGCAATATCTGCCAGTTTTAAAGATGCTTCCGGGGAAATGTGGCGAATACCGCATATGATGATCCCCGAACGTACGCCAAAATCTTTTTCACCATTTTTTAATCCGTGCTGCACGGCTTCTATGGATTCGCCCATAGTCATCTCTTCTGCAGTATGGAGAATGGGAGAATAGCGAATTTCGATATAGCGGACATTTTCTGCGGCTACATCCTCGATCAATTCATAGGCGCAGCGCTCCAAACTTTCAGGTGTCTGCATAACGCTTAAAGTGATATCGAAACGTTTGATATAATCTTCCAGGGAACCGCGCTTATCCCCAATGACGAGAGCTTTACGAAGATCGTCAATATTTGATGCCGGAAGCTCAATGTTGTCTTTTTGAGCTAGGTCAAATACAGTTTCTACCCGCAGACTACCATCCAAGTGGCAATGGAGCTCAACCTTGGGCAGTCGTTTAAGTAAAGCGTGAGTTATTCTCATTTTTTTGTAACAGATTTGTAAAGCCAGAAAATCACAGCTGCGAATGCCACCGGTCCAAGTAGTTCAAAACCGTTAAAATTCGGCCACCAGCCTTTATTCCCAGTGACAAAAATGGGTACGGCCACAAGTATGCCCATTAGCGCTTCCCCGGTAATGAGCCCGGATGCGAGGAGCAGTCCCTTCTTTTCGGACGTTTTTGACGCTCCTGCTTTTTTACCCAGATGATTGATCATACCGCCGATGAAAATGGGAACAGTCAATGTTATGGGCAAGTAAATTCCTACTGCAACAGCCAAAACTGGAACGCGAAAGTCGGAGCCGCGCTTTTCCTGTCTAATATCGATAAGAATTATGAAAACGGCGATCAGAGCGCCCATGTAGACGAATGTCCAGGGCAGGTTACCCGTAAAGACGCCATCGGCCACTGATTTCATCAGTGTCGCCTGTGGTGCAGAAAGTGTGGGCGAACCGATTGTATATGCGGTATGCAGTATGTCCAGGACCAATCCCAGCACCAAGGCAGCGCTGACAGTTCCCACAACCTGCATTACTTGCTGTTTCCAGGGAGTTGCGCCCACAATGTGGCCTGTTTTCAGATCCTGCATATTGTCACCGCCGATGGCGGCAGCACAGCAGACAACAGCACCCACCATAATGGCTCCGGCAGCACCAACTTCTGAACCGGTGCCCAGTAATGCCAACAACAGCAAGGATGAAAATAATATTGTAGCGATAGTTACTCCTGAAATAGGATTATTGGATGAACCCACAACACCAGCCATATACGCTGCCACGGCAGAGAATAAGAAACCGAATACCATCATCACAACTGCCAAAAGGGCGGCAATACCGGCTGATTCAATTATTCCTAGATATAAAAAGAAAACCGGTACAAGCAATCCTATCAATGCATAGCCCACATAATTGATGGGTATATCCATTTCTTCTTGCGGAACGTCCGCACCGGACTGGCGATGCTTTACTGCATCGAGGCTGGCTTTAATTCCGGCTACCAATGGTTTAAATAATTTGATTAATGACCAGACACCACCCACAACCATGGCACCGACACCCAAATAGCGAATTTTTGAATTCCAGATATTCCAAGCTGCATCCATGGCATCACCTTCATAGCCATTGATGGCTGTATAGATGGGAATAGCCACAGCCCAAGAAATCAAACCTCCAGCTAAAACAAGGATACCAATATTTCGTCCAACAATATACCCAACGGAAATAAGCGCAGGGGAAAGATCTGTCCCGATTCCGAAGATAGATCGCCCGACACCAGCAGCACCCACAATTTCCGCATGCCACATGGCAAAACCCTGCTGGCATACTTTCATACCACCGCCAATCAGGCTAGCAATACCAATTGTTTTTAATCCTCCGGCTGCATCAGTCTCGCTGCCTTGCCGGGCTTCTTCCCCGGCTCGAAGAATTTCCGCTGTGGCAATTCCTTCCGGATATTTGAGTTTTGCAACCACGATTAATGCCCTGCGCAGTGGAATGGTAAACAATACACCGATGACACCGCCAACGGTTGCGATCTTTGCCACTTCCATATAATCAAATGTTTCCCAGTAGCCCAGTAATACAAGTGCAGGAATTGTAAAAATCACGCCCGCTGCCAGGGATTCGCCGGCAGAAGCAGCAGTTTGAACAATATTATTCTCTAAAATATTTGATTTTTTAAATAACGACAGCACACCCATGGATATAACAGCAGCGGGGATGGAGGCGGAAACGGTCATCCCGGCAAAAAGGCCCAGATAAGCATTGGCTCCGGCGAGGATCATGGATAAAACGACACCTAAAAAGAGCGCTTTGATCGTGATTTCGGGAAGTGGATTGTGGTTTGTCATTGAATTCTTTTATTTGTTGACGGCGAAAGTAGACTAAAAAGCTGTTGTGCATCAAGCATTGTAACTGTTGTAATTTTGCTTATCAGAAGGGGTGCTCTTCCGCACCAGATGGAATTGCTGAGATAACACCCATGAACCTGATCTGGATAATACCAGCGTAGGAAAATTATGCATCTCACATTACTCATTTTATTAACAGCAACATCGCTGTATTCACAAATAAGTGGGTCAGTTGTTGATGCCGAAACCAATCAACCCATTGCCGGAGTCAATATAACCGGTAGAAATACAGGAACAGCTGCTGATAATGAAGGCCGGTTTTCAATTGCAGTCCAGGAAGGAGATGAACTGATATTCTCGCACATTGGATATTCAATAATCTCAACAAAAGCTTTCGCTGGCATGTCCGTGAAATTGAAAGCTATTATTTTACGAAGTCAAGAAATTGTCGTCCGCGCCGGATTGAAAGAAGAATCACACCAGCGTTCCACGAATAGTGTAACCGTGATCGATGCCGCAACCATAAAACGGGCTGACGGCAGCCATTTCCAGGATGTCATGGAATCTATCCCGAACTTCAATGCTGCTGGTGGAACCAGCCGTCCCCGCTATTTCCAGATTCGCGGCATTGGCGAGCGCAGTCATTATTTTGCCGAAGGACCGCCCAATTTTTCAGTGGGTTTTGTCATCGATGATATCGATTTGAGCGGGCTGGGTATGGCCGGGCTCCTCTATGATTTGGAGCAAGTAGAAGTATTTAAAGGGCCGCAATCTGCTATTTTTGGTCCCAATGCCCTGGCCGGACTCATTAGCATGCGTTCGCAAGAGCCAACTAATTCCTTTAATGCACATGTTCGATTGACAGGAGGCTCGGATAATATTCAACGTTTTAACGGGATGGTAAATGTGACTCTTGGAAAATCCCTTGCACTGCGTGTAGCTTTGGAATCGGGCGCAGGCAATGGCTTCCGGGAAAATAAATTTTTAGATTTGACCAATTCAAACGGTCGAAAAGAGAATATTATCCGTGAAAAATTATCGTTTACTCCCAACAAAAATTTCCAAGCTGTGCTCACATCATTCAGGGCTGTGCTGGATAATAAATACGACGCCTGGGCGCCGGATAACAATAAAGACCTGTTCACCTATACAAATCAGCAGGGCATCGATAGCCAGGAAACCAATGCCTATTCACTTCGAACGAATTACAGTGAAAACAAATTGAATACCACATTCATTGCATCACGATCTGAAACGGATTTGGTCCATGCCTATGACGGCGATTGGGGCAATGATGATTATTGGCTGCAGGAACCTTACAATTTTGATCCTGACGTAACCAATTGGAAGTATGAATTCTTTGACAGCACAGCCCGGAATCGTATCAATCAAACTTTGGAAGGCAGAGTGAGTTATAGTGATGTTGTCGTAGGCTATTATACCAAATCACTGGAAGAAAGAGACAACGCTTCCGGCTGGCTCTATGGCGGTGATGCTGCATTGGCTGCCAGTGAATTCACATTCAACGTTTCGGCCATTTATGGACAGATCGACAAACAGATTTCTGATAGATTGAAAATGTTGGCCAATGTGCGCAATGAAAACAATGAGATCACTTATTACGGCACTGCCAGTTATTTCGATTGGTATGTGTATGGTTTGGCGCCATTAGACACAGTTGCATTCAACATTGAGCATGATCTTTGGGGCGGCAAATTGGCATTACAATATTTGGTGAATGAAAATATGAATGTCTATGGCAGTCTATCCAGAGGATATAAGGCCGGTGGAGTTAATCAGCATCCATCATTAGCTGCAGACAATCGTCCGTATGATCCGGAGTTTATGACCAACATAGAATTAGGTTTGAGAAGATATACGGAAAACTCGACGTTGCATCTTTCAGCATTTATGGCCACGAGAACAGATCAGCAAGTATCGATTTCCAGCCAGCAACGTGAGGGAGACCCCAATAGTTTTATTTTTTACTCTGCCAATGCAACCACTGGTTCGTTAAGCGGACTTGAATTGGATGGCGACTATAAATTGAATTCAGTATTGTCATTATCGGGCTCATTAGGTTTATTGAACACCCATGTGGATGCATTTACGTTTGAGTCTGATTCTGGTATTACATCAACATTGGGTGACAGGGAGGCGGCCCATGCGCCAAAATACTCATTCAGTTTTGCCGTGGATTATTTGAAAGAGAATGGACTCTTCGGCAGATTGGAATTGACGGGAAAGGACAAATTTTATTTTTCAGACAGTCACGATGAAATTTCCGAACCTTACCAGCTGCTCAACGGCCATGTTGGCTATGATTTTGGGAATTGGTCAGTGAAAGTGTGGGGGCGCAACATTTTGGATATGCGTTATGCTACCCGGGGATTTTATTTTGGGTTAGAACCGATTTGGAATGGAGAATTACAGGATCATGAATACCCGGATAGAAAATACATAAGTTTTGGCGATCCGGCGCATTTTGGGGTGATGATTGATTTTAATATTAAATGATTGCTGAATAAGCGATCAAATACTGCCCGGCATAATATGTTGCTAAAATAATTCCTTCTGCACTTTTAAAGGGTGTTTTGAACCTGTTCCACGCCAATGTGCTGTCAGAGATCATGAATAATGTGGCGCCCCAGGCGGCAGCTTGGGCTAATGTGGATAGAACAGCACTAAAATGGCACCAGGCTGTGAGCCCCATGGTGGTAATAACTAAAATATAGATCATGACAGGAAGGCGTAGTTTTCCGCTGGATGCCCATAATTGAGACATCATGAAGACTGCAGCCAGCACAATCAAAATTGTCAAGGGCCAGGAAAAGACCAATACTCCTGCAGTAAAGGCGCCGATGTACCAGAAATGGCCGATAAGAAAGCTGAAAAGTCCCGCTTTAAAGTAATCTGGAAAGAGGAGAAGTATATCACCTCCCAGACAAAAGGTCAGTCCAATTAATATGGTTAAAGAATATGTATTTGGATTGGTTAGATATGAACTCCCAACCAGCAGCATGAGCATTAAAACCGGGATGGGTTTTACAAGCTTATATCCCGAATTATTGAATTTATATTTTGCAATTATTGCAGCAATTAACAGGATAACATAAAGTATAACTTTAAACAATTAAATTCAACAAGTGGAATGAAAAAGACCGCCGACTGGTTTATCTTCTTGCGCTAATTCATTGTACCGTTTTACCGCTGCTTTTGTCTTCAATGCACTGGTTATGATATCTTTGTGCTTTAACAGTTTTAATGTTTCAGGTTTGGTTTTCAATTTTTGCCACATACCCTGGGATAATACAATGATGCGGCTGCCATTGTCCAATAACTCTTCTACGTCAGCTGGCTGGATACCGGGGGAATGATGGGTACCCGTTTCGGTCCAGTCCCAGGCCCGTCCGCCACCGGGCCAAAGTTTGGCGTCTTTAAAATTACCCACAACAGTTGTGATCTGTCCCCATTCCAAGTCGTCAATGAGAGGTGATTTCATTCCAGCTTCAGCTTTTTCAATTTTGGTGTAATGATGTAGGAACAGTAAGGGGCATTTTTATTATTGTTATAATAGTCCTGGTGATAGTCCTCGGCGACAGTATATTTCTGCAAGGGTTGTATTTCAGTGACAATATTATTGTCAAACGCTGACTGCGCATTGGTTAATGACTTTTCAGCTTTTGTTTTCTGTTCTTCCGACGAATAATAAATACCGGAGCGGTATTGTGTTCCTACATCGGCGCCCTGCCTGTTGAGGGTGGTGGGATCGTGAGCCAGCCAGAAAGTATCGAATATTTCACTCAACTTAACCAGCTGAGGATCAAACGTTACTTTAGCTACTTCAGCGAATCCGGTATTTCCAGTGCATACTTCTTTGTATGTAGGGTGTTCAGTATGGCCGTTGGCATAACCCGCTTCCACGGCTTCAACGCCGTCTATGCGCTCGTAAACAGCCTCCACGCACCAAAAACAGCCGGCACCCAGGACAATGGTTTCTTTTTCAGCTGGCATAAGATGTGCTCCTAATAAGAGGATAATGGGAATTAATTTTGTCATACTCAATCCAAGTTTATACCCATTCAAACATAGTCGCATTAAAAATAGTTTCAAATTATGAACTCAATTGTTCGTTTTGTATAAAACAGTATCTTAATTTTGTTGGCTTTATAAGGTAACGAATTATGTTAAAAGTAGCAGTCCTAAAGGAAACAGCCGAAGATGAACACCGCGTTTCTCTCGTGCCGGAGAGTATTAAACGTCTTGCCAAGCAGGATGTAGAAGTCCTTGTGCAGCGTGGCGCCTATGCGCACACCGGTTTTACCGATGCTCAATATAACGCAGCCGGCGCTACCATCATTTCCGATTATAATCAATTGATCCAGGATGGTGATATTTTCCTCAAGGCACAATGTGTCTGTCTGCAGGACGGCATGATGCAGATCGTGGATCCCTTCAATGAAAATTCTGTCATTATCGGTTTTTTCAATCCCTTCAAAAATATTCATAACGTGGAAGAACTGGCTACCCGCAATATGACCACATTCTCTATGGAATTGGTGCCGCGGATTTCCCGGGCGCAGCGCATGGATGCCTTGAGTGCCATGAGTTCTGCCGCGGGATATAAAGCCGTAATCCATGCTGCTGCAGAACTGAATAAATTGTTCCCCATGATGATGACAGCGGCTGGCACCATTTCACCGGCGAAAGTCATGGTCATCGGAGCAGGTGTAGCCGGGCTGCAGGCGATTGCCACTGCCAAGCGTTTGGGTGCTAAGGTAAAGGCATTCGATACTCGTCCTTTGGTGGCTGAACAGGTAGAAAGTTTAGGCGGGGAATTTATCTCGCTTGAGACTTCTCACGAAGCGGAAACAGACGTTGGCTATGCAGCTGAAATGTCTGATGATTTTTATCGAAATGAGCAAGTTATCATAGGCGAAAATATTTCTGATTGTGATGTGGTGATTACCACTGCCCAGATTTTTGGCAAACGAGCACCCTTATTGATCACAGAAGAAATGGTAAAAACAATGCGTCATGGTTCTGTTATTGTGGACTTGGCGGCAGAACAGGGTGGTAATTGTGAATTATCCATTGCGGGAAAAACGGTGGAACGGTTTGGAGTAAAGATATTGGCACCAACAGATCTGCCTTCCAGTTTATCTTATCATTCCAGTGAAATGTATAGCCGCAATGTGACTGCTTTGCTGTCAGAAATGATCACAGATGGTGCATTGCATTTGGACATGGATGATGAAGTCATTGCCAACACCATGCTGACACACGAAGGCAAGATCATGAATCAGCACGTGATCGATCTTTTGGAAAGAGAAAAGGAAGCTTAATCATGAATGCCCAGTTATTAGTAGAAGTTTACGTATTCGTCCTGGCTATTTTTGTGGGTTTTGAGGTCATTACCAAAGTTCCGCCAACGCTGCACACGCCCCTGATGTCCGGTTCCAATGCCATTTCTGGAATCACTGTCGTCGGTGCACTGCTGGCAACGGGCAGCGGGTATGGTGAATTAAGTACATATCTGGGGCTGGCGGCTATCATTTTCGCCATGATTAATGTTGTTGGGGGATTCATGGTTACACAGCGCATGCTGAAAATGTTCAAGAAATAATATGTTCCAGGAAATTATTATACCGATCATTTATCTGCTTTCCGCAGTATTTTTCATCCTGGGACTGAAACAGCTTTCTCATCCACGGACGGCACCCAAAGGAAATACCACTGCAGCCGTCGGTATGCTCATGGCCATTGTAGGTACAGTTCTCAAGACAGAGATCATCAGTTATGAATTAATCATTGTTGGTTTAATCGTGGGTGGCGCTGTGGGTGCTCTTTTTGCTAAAAGAGTGGAAATGACATCCATGCCGCAATTGGTGGCACTGTTCAATGGTTTCGGCGGTTTATCATCATTATTGGTGGCTACAGCGGAAGTGTATAAAGGATCGCTTCCAGCTACATTTACCTTATCAACGATCTCATTGAGTATTCTCATTGGTTCCATTACTTTTTCCGGAAGTCTTGTCGCTTTTGCAAAATTGCAGGGTTTAATGCGTGGAAAGCCTCTGGTATTCAAAGGTACGCAAATCTTCAATGGCTTATTGATCCTGGCAGTCATTGTAATGACAGTGCTTTCCATATTAAACCCCGATCAATTATTTGATTATATCCTTTGGATCATCATATTTTCACTCGTTGTTGGTTATTATTTTGTTGTGCCTATTGGTGGTGCTGATATGCCAGTGGTCATTGCGCTGTTGAATTCATTTTCCGGGGTGGCTGCAACAGCGACGGGTTTTATCATTCAAAATGATGCCCTCATCATTTCCGGTGCGCTCGTGGGCGCCAGCGGCATCATCCTGACCAACATTATGTGTAAGGGTATGAACCGCACAATATGGAATGTTTTATTTGTCGGTATTAAAGTATCCACGAGTTCAGCTACAAGCGGAGAAGGTGTCCAGAAAACTGCCAAATCCTACGAACCGGAAGACACGGTTGTTATCTTCGAAAATGCAAAGCAGGTCATCATAGTTCCCGGTTATGGGATGGCTGTGGCCCAGGCGCAGCATATGTGCCATGAGTTGGAGAAAATCCTTGAAGAAAAGAGCGTCACAGTTAAATATGCCATTCATCCAGTCGCTGGTCGGATGCCGGGACATATGAACGTTCTCCTGGCAGAAGCAAATGTATCATACGACAAACTCTATGATTTAGATCAGATCAACCCTGAATTTGAACAAACGGACGTTGCTCTTGTCATTGGCGCCAATGACGTTGTAAATCCGGCAGCACGCCATGATAAAAGCAGTCCTATCTACGGCATGCCCATCCTTGATGTGGATAAATCACAAACAGTATTTGTCTTGAAACGGAGTATGAATCCCGGTTATGCCGGTATTGACAACGAGTTGTTTTATAATGACAATACCATTATGATCTTTGGCGATGCCAAAGATACCGTTTCCCGCTTAATTGCGGTACTGAAGTAATCTTCAGTAACCTCTCTTAAATAAACTAAAATTCAACCTTCCTTTACGTGTAAGTATAATTACATGTGCAACCGTTATTCTATTGACTATGGGAAAATTGCGCCATTTTTTTAATGGAATTCCTACTTCAACCAAGGAAGTAAAAAAAGAATTGAAAAAGAATAAGAGTGGAGAAAACTCTATGAAGCTAACAAAAAATCGTAAACAAAATGGTTTTACCATGATCGAGATTATGGTAGTGGTTGTGATTGTTGCTATCCTGGCCGCTATTGCTATTCCAACTTATGTGGAATATGTGAAAGGTGCTTATGCATCAGAAGCAAAATCCGTTATCGGTAATATCGATAATGCCTCCAAAATGTATTTCCAGACCTACGGTGAATGGCCCGGCGATGTTGAAGAACTGGAACGCAGTGGTCAACTGGAAGTAGATCGTTCTACAAAATTGAAATGGACCTTTGCACTTTCTTTGAGTGATGACGGTGGCCAGATCACTGCTGAAAGCACTGAAGAAATGAAAGGCGGACCTGGAAGACTGGTCGTGTTCGATCGTGCCCGGGGTAGATACCTGGGCTACGGTTCACCAGATGAAAACCAATAATCTATGAAAATTGACGAATTGCTGACGTATGCTCTGGAAAGCGGGGCTTCGGATCTGCACTTAAGTACAGGGTCAATCCCCATGGTGCGCATCAACGGTATCATGAAACCGCTAAATATGGAAGCCATCACCGCAAAGCAGATTGATGGTGTTATGCCACAGGTCATGAATGATGATCAAATCAATAATTTCCGCAATGCTAAGGAAATTGACTTTTCATATCGCATTGATGGTAAAGGCCGTTTTCGTGTGAATTTTTTCGAACAAATCCGCGGTATATCATGTGTGTTCAGAGCTATACCGGAAGTTCCCAAAAACTTTGATGAATTAGGCATTCCACCTATTATGACAACCTTATCTATGAAAGATCGTGGGTTGATCTTATTGACAGGTCCCACCGGATCGGGTAAAAGTACCACATTGGCTGCCATGGTCGATCACATCAACCAGAATCGTCAATGCCACATCATCACAGTTGAAGATCCCGTGGAATATTTTCATCATTCCAACCAAAGTCTCATCAACCAGCGAGAACTGGGAGCAACGACCCATAGTTTCGCAAATGCCCTACGGGCAGCTCTCCGTGAAGATCCCGATGTAATCCTTGTAGGTGAGATGCGGGATCTGGAAACGATTTCGCTGGCTCTGACCGCAGCGGAAACTGGTCATCTGGTTATGTCTACTCTGCATACATCCAGCGCAGTAAAAGCTGTGGACCGTATTATCGATATTTTCCCATCCAGTCAAAAAGGCCAGATCCGTTCTATGATGTCAGAGAGTCTTGAGGCAGTGGTCGCACAGAAACTTATTCCAACGAAAAACGGCAAAGGAAGAATTCCAGCTTGTGAAGTCATGATCGCTACAACTGCGATTCGTAATCTAATTCGGGAAGACCGCATTTATCAGATTGAATCTGTGATGCAGTCCGGTGGAGTGGAAGGTATGCAGACATTGGATCAGGATCTGCAACGCTTGGTTGCACAAGGACATATAGAACGAGCAATGGCTGCGCAAATTGCAAATAATTCCAAACTCTTTGAAGCCAACGTTTTATAATGAAACGCCGTTTCCAGTCTGGTTTTTCATTTATTGAAGTTATGATCGGTGTGGTGATCATCAGCGTCGCTGCCTATGGGATGGTTTTAAGCGCTACTCATGCCCGTGGTGTTTTACGTGCTTTGGCTATTAAGGAAAGAGCTGTGGATGAACTCACTGGTTATGTGGAGCACATGAAAGGCCGCATTGCTGATGGTAATTTGACACTTTCGGAAAAGTCAGGCGACTTCATGGGTGAAACTGTATTTCTCTATGGCGATGATAATACGAATGTCAAAATTCCTGCCAAAATCTATTATGAGAACATTACGCCTGTTTATACCGATTCAGTCAGTTATATTGACCGCTATTTGCTCCACGCCTGGATCGAATGGGAGGATTTTTCTACGCCAAAAACAAAATTTACCAAGCGCGCTGATATAGAAATGGTCATGCTGGAGTTTCCACAATGAGACGCTTGAAAATTCCTAAATGGCAGCCCGGATTGACCCTCATCGAAATGGTTACAACAATTGTTATTTCAGGAATTATGTTTCTTGGGTTAGGGTTGAGCCTGAGGACGATCATGTACCATTACCAGGATGATACCGTGCTGCAGGAAGTCCGTCTTTACGGCAATACCGTTATGCGTGAAATCATGAAAGAAATCAGCCTGGCACGGTTTATTGAATTTTCACCTATCAATAATTATGAAAGAATATTCTTAACCAAATATGATAATTATGGCAATCCAACTAATACAACGATTACGGCCAATGCCATCGATGGCGTTCTTTTCAATTATCAACTGCCATTGAATGGTACACTACCATTGCCGAAAAAAGGAAGATTTCGCAACAATAATCAGCGCAATATTACTTTAAGGGAATTTGACGCCTGGGAAACGAAGGTTGTCAGTTCAAAACTGCAGCGTTTCGCCCAATCAACAGTCACCTTACTGCTGGAATTGGAAGTGGAAACAGAAAATGCTCCCGGTGGCAGGCAGATTGAAATTCTCCGTTTTCAGCGTAAAGTGTTTATGTCCAATAAGTACATCAGTATGGCATCTTCAAGCGGATCCATGAGACCTACATCATGAAGCATTTTTCCAGAGGATCCGTTACGCTCACTGCGGTCATTTTCATTTTTGTGAGTTTACTGATGACAACCAGTTATTTGAAATATGCTATGTCTGCGGGTGTTATGCAGAAATATCGTTTCGAGGAAACCAAAGCGCTATATCTTGCGGAAACAGGTATCAATGTAGAAGCATTGCCTGTACTACCAAAAGTTACCAGCCCCATGCTAGTCATTTCTGACGATGTCCAATTCAGAAATATGGGTACTTATAGTGATGTATACTGTTCAACATTTACTGATAATATGGGCCAGACTATCTTTATGGCAAGGGGTAAGGGAACAAGTTATTTCAAAAATACAATGGGTCAACCTGTGAGCATTGTCCGGGAAGCAAACCTGCAAATGATTCCGGAGAGTTTTGCCCATTTTATGTATTTTACAGAATCAGAAGAACCTGGTGGAGGGCCTGGTTTAGGCAGTTATGTTTCATTTGGCGGCAGTGATATTTTGGAAGGCAAAGTTCATACCAACGGACAAATGCAAATGAGCAACTGGGGTTGCCCGGATTTTACAAATGCGCGCGTTGCGGCTGCCCAGGGAATAGCTTACAATAATTGTGATCCCGATCAATGGTTATCGGCAAATGATGAAGCTGAAGAAATCAGTTTTCCCCCTAACAATGCACATCAACGGGCCATCGAAAATGCGGATTATGTTTTCACCGCGGATGATTTACTATTTCAAAGTTCCGGTAGGGATACACTCATAATGACCGAAATAGAATTTGTGGATAATGGCTTTATGATTTCGCAGTGGGCATATCAAATCCCGCCCATCGGTGCCGAGGGACCGCCGCCTACTACCTTCCGCTGGGACTTGGATACAGCACCCAATTTGTTAAATGACAGGCGCATTGCTTTTGATGCTCCCTGGGATACGCTCACTGGATTATACTTTACCGATACTCTTTTCATCGATAACGAAGATGTGGATGGTAATGATATATCAAATGTTTTAGCTGATTATGAAGTCGGTGATACAATTTCTGTTTTTGCTGCTGATCCGGATTCCAATAAGAATTGGTTTGGTGTTATTACAGGCATCAGTACAAATGTGAGTGGTGCCATTTTTACCATTTCTAATTTGATGCAATCCTTTGAGAATGGTTTTGTTGATGCCGAAGAAGTGATACTGAGTTTTCTCGCTTCCCCGGACAATACTATTCCCTTCAACCGCTTTGCGAATTATCACAGCCATCTTAATGACGGCTGGAGTTTATGCGACACCAGCGGTTTTCATCATTTTGATTTTGATATACCGCCAGGTGGTCCTGATATAATGCCATCAACCATGTATTATGCAGGCGAGCAGACAGTGATTTATGTTCGTAATGGGCAGGTTCGTGTCAAAGGTTCTGTGGATGGCCAATATACAATTGTAACCGATAAAAATACTTATTACCGCCGTAGCGATGATTTTACTATTTGGGACCGTGTCTGGAACAATATCTGGATTGTGGATGATCTCATTTACGAAGATTCCAATCCGATGACAGGTGAAGTAGTTTATGGCACACCAAATAGATTAGGTTTATTCTCTGGTGCGAATATTATTTTGGCAAATACTGTAGCTAATGGAGCACGTAATAGCAATAATGGTATAGATATAATTGTCAATGCTGCAATGCTGGCTTCAGAAGGTTCCGTTGTTGCCCAATACTGGCAAAATACAATTTCAAATGCAGCATACAATGGCCCCAATCCAGCTAACCCGGCAACTTCATTGGGTGACGGCCGCGGGCCCCGAAGAAATCCAGATTCCTTTATGCCGTCTTATACGGGCAATAGTGATATAAGGGGCTATTTTCGTTTTTGGGGTTCAATGGCCCAGAAGAAAAGAGGCTATATGAAGCGTAATGCGCCGGGGCCGTATAACATTTCTCCTGGTATTGGTTACGATAAAGATTACCATTATGATTATAATTTTACAGATTTTTCTATCCCGCCGTATTTCCCGCCAGCTTCCAGAGCAGATGGATCTATGGTACTGGTCATAAAAGCATATGGGGAAATCCCTACAAATACAAAAGAAGGAACAACACAATGATTCTCGGCCTCGATATTGGCAGACAGTACATAAAGGCAGTTGTGCTTGATAAAACAAAGGGTGGACATAAACTGGTGAACCATGGTTTGCGGCTGGTTCCGGAACCAAACCAGACGTTTGACCCCGAAAAAATTTCTCAACCGCACTGGGTGATGGCTGTACGTGAACTGATGAAAGAAATGAAAATCAATCCCAAACGGGTCAAGCATTTAGTAACGAGCTTGAACGGGTCTCATGTAAGCGTGAAACAAATTACGACCATGGATATGCCGCAGGAAGAATTGCATTCATCCATGACTTTTGAAGCTCGGAAGCATATTCCCATGGATGGCTCGGATGCTGTGATCGATTACCAGATTTTTGGTTCAAACCCCAAGGAAGTGGATAAGATTGATGTGGCGCTTGTGGCCTGCACCAAAAAAACATCCAGCGCCCATATTGAATTGCTCAAAGAAATCGGCTTTAAACCGGGCATTATAGATGTGGACCCCATCGCCATAATGAATTCTTATTCATATGCCAATGATCTTCCGGAAGAAGGTGCTGTGGTTTTGCTGGATATTGGTACGGTTTCCAGTGCTTTGACAGTATGGGGCAGGAAAGATGCGTTTTTTACGCGTGATTTACCTATTGGTAGTCATGAATTTGTGAAAGCGCTTGCTACCAAATTGGATAAGGATTATGTCAGTTCTCTTGATGAATTGTTGAAAGAAGGTGTGAATTGTTTTAATTCCAGCGATACTGAAGAAACAGACAGCGGTATTGGTATTGCTGAACGCACTGTTTTTGACAACTTCGTTGAAGATATTCGCCGTTCGCTGCGATATTATGCGAAAACCACAAACCAGAGCTTTTTCACACATTTCTTTTTAACGGGTGGTGGTTCAGCCACTGAAGGGTTGGCTGAATTAATTCAAAGCAAATTGAATCTGGAAGTGAGCGTATTCAACCCTATGCAGTCATTTGAGGGGTATGATGAAGAAGCAATAGTCAATCCAGCCCAATATACTGTAGCTGTTGGTTTAGCTTTACGGGGTGGAGGGTTTGACACATGATAAAATTTATCTCCATCAACCTGAACCAATCTGAAAGCCGGGAAACCATCCGTGAACAATGGAAAAACCGCAGCCGCTGGTTTATGTTTGGCCTGATTACATTACTGCTATTATTTGTCAATGTAGAAACATGGTGGATTGGCCGCGGTTATTCCAAATTGATCGAACGCAAGGAATCTGAAATAAGAGATGTAAAAATCCAAATCAGTACTCTGCGTAAAGAAGGTAAAAACCTGTCCAAAGCAGATATCATGTCCTTAGCTGAACTGGAAAATAACCGCATCCTGTGGGCCAGGAATATGCAGCTCATTGGTGAAATGACCCCGGAAGACATGGCCATCACTTCTATGAAGTATAAAAATGATAAGATCATTATAGGCGGTATAGCTGTAGTCTATGAGGATGGAAAAGATTTTGACATCATTCATGACTATATAAACAGACTGAAACGAAATAAGAAACTCGGAGAAAATTTCTCAAAAATTAAATTTAACCAAGGATCATTAAAAACGATCAGAAACCAGAAAATAGTGGAATTTGTTATTGAAGCAGCTTTAAGGGTTACTGCTAAAAAGCAAGGGAATATTTCATGAAAAATCGTAATAGCATGATAACCCTCAACTTATTTGGTTTAACCATTCTTTTCTGGCTGAATCAAGGCTGGTTGATCGGTGATAAACCACTTGATTTAAAAGCATTGGAAATGGAACAGCAGGAATTAAACGAGCAATTAATTAGTGCCCAGATTTTGGCCAATAAACTTGACCAGGTCTTTACACTTTTTGACGAAAACCTGGCCTTATCCAAACAGGATTCATTAGCTGAGGACGCGTCAATTCCTTTTCTGAAAAACCTGACCGAAACAATGAATAATCTGGAAATTACTTTGCTGAATGTGAAGCCCAAGCCCAGAGTAGAGAAGGGTAATTTTTTAAGAACACCTTATGAATTAATTATTAAATGTACTTATGACCAATTAGGGAAATTCATGGCTGAAATAGAACGGTCCTCCCGGTTAATCACCATCGATGAGTTTAATGTTAAAAATGGAATTGAACGCGTTAAAAGAACGGCCAAGGAAGAAGACCTGTTAAAACAGGTTGTTGAAATTCATCTGGCAACATTGACACTCGTTAAATCCAATCCAAAGGCGATTTAATGAATAATAGAAATAAAACCATCTGGGTTATTTTAGTCATTTTGAGCGTGATTTCTATCGGGACATCCAGTATTAAACTATATCCCTTGAATGAAAAATGGGAAGCTGCAAAGAAACGGGCTGATAATTTACAGTTTGGCGCAGATGAGCAATTGGAAGGCGTGATCGATTTTCTTGAAAAACGCTTAAAGGAACGAAATGCCTTTGATTTTACTTTGGAAAAAGAACCGCTGCGTTTAACCAATGTTTTGTATCTCACAGATGCCCAAGGACGAATGCTGCGCTATAGAAATAAAAACAAACTGCGCGTAACCCATATTATTGATGGTACATCAACTCAATATGCAGGGATTCAATACCGTGGTGTAAACTACACAGTCGTGATTGGTGATTCAGTTGCCGGCGGTGAAATTGTTTGGATTGATGCAGATGAAGTTGTCATTGTCAAAGGAGAGTCTAAATATCACTATTCTGTTGCAGGATTAGCTGAAGAGGAAAATGTAACCATGGAAAATAATTCAAGGAATGAATTCTAATATGAAGAAAATTCTTATTTTATCATACATATTTATACTAAGTGCCGGGCTGTTAGCACAAGAGAATCCCAGTACGATTTCTGCCAGGGAATCATTAAAACCAACCTTGGTGACTATTAATGCGGAAGATGCATATTTACCAAGTATTCTTAGAATACTGGCAAAAGAAAGCGGCTACAATATTGTCACGGACCCAAATGTGAATCGCATGGACAAAATATCCATTCATATGAATGACGTACCCATCGAGCAAGCCATCAATCTTGTCGTACGTGCCGTTGGCTTGAGTTATGAAATTGTCGGGAATTCATTTCTCATTGCTGAGCACAAAAAGCTGATGGAAGAAGTGGGTATCACATCACACGTTGTGGAATTGAAATACGCCGATGCAGCGGAAGTGAAAATGTTTCTACAGGATCTGACGGATCAAATCCAGGTGGATACATCAGGCAATAAACTGCTCGTGAATGCTTCACCCAGGAAAATTGCTGAAATAGAGGAAGTTATTCGCAAGATCGATCAGCCGGCCACGCAAATTATGCTGGAAGTTCGACTCATAGAAGTGGCTGTTGATGTGGATGAAAACTTGGGCATTGACTGGTCAAAACTGGCCCATTATACAAATATTTTCGCTGAAAATGGTATACCGCCCGCAGGCGTTAGCGGAGCCGGAAGTGTGGTGCCCGGCCTGGCACAGCAGCAAAATGAAACCGGAACGGGTGTCATTGAAGACTATGGCGCTCTTCCATTTGAGACACTTCCTGAAAACATGATTTACAATCGTATGTATTGGAATAATAAAGATGATCAGAACCTTTTCCCTACCCAGTTCAGCCGGCAGATGACAGCTTTTGATGTTACACTCGATTTTCTGATTAAACACAATAAAGCGGAAATTCTCGCAGACTCAAAACTAGTGACGTTAAACGGCCGTAAAGCCTACATCGAAATGGTGGATGTGGTGCCATATATCTTGAGTTCTGGCGGTGTCGGCGGACAGGTACAAGTTCAGAAGGAAGAAGTGGGTATTAAGCTTCATGTTTTGCCCAAAGTTAATGTAGACGGAGATATTACTGTGCATGTCATGCCGGAAGTATCCTCTATCTTTGAATTCATCGGTCCCGACAAAAATATTCCCCGCGTAAAAAAGCGTACATCGTCTACAACGATTCGGGTAAAAGACGGCGAAACCATTATTATTGGCGGTTTGATCAGCAGGGATATGAAAAATACCGAATATAAAGTCCCCTACTTGAATAAAATTCCGTTTCTGGGTAAAAAACTGTTTACGAGCAGTGACGTCGTTGAAAAGAAAACAGATCTTATTATTCAGATTACACCCACTGTATTGAAAGCGGGAATAGCTGGAATTATGAAAACAGATGAAATGATCGAATTTGAAAATTCTATTATCAACCCTTTAAGTGATGGAGAAGAAAGACTGCTCCCTGGTTGGGTAAAAACAACAGATGATAGTGGTAGAACATATTACTATCATAAAAAAACAAGGAAATCTCAATGGGATCGTCCAACTGTAGAAATATCAGATAGAGGAGATGCTGATGCGAAATAAAATGAAGAAAATATTTAACATAATAGTTGTTGTAACTGGTTTATTCATTGTTAGTTGTGATGATAGGCAACCTGCAAACTCTGATGAAAATGAAGCGACGACTTCGGGTGCTTATAAAATATCAGTAACTGCACAATCCTATGGTTTTGACAGTAATAACAATGCTGTTGCTGTGGGCGAAGATATTCAAGGTCCACTAGTTACAACATATATAATAGCAGTATTATTGGATTCACTGGATCAACCGCAAAAAGATGAAATGATTACATTTTCTGCTAAGGTTTCAGGCAGTGATATAGGCAGCTTTGACACGAGTACTCCTAAAACAAATAATGATGGTTTAGCCGTTGTGCAATTTTCAGATGGAAATGTGGCTGCTTTTGATAATGGTACAACGCCGACGTATGAAGGAGTAGAAGTCACTGCTCTGTATACAAAAGGCGGAACTGACTTCGAAGCCTCAGTTCGTTTTGGTGTTTTCGATACCAGCGCTGTAGAATTGTGGCCTTATCAATTGAATCTTTCTACGAATACGAATGCCATTAAGCTCGATGACGGTATTACCAAGGCTGAGCTTTCTGCCCGCATCAATTCACGTCAATATGGTAATCCTATATCGAATGTTGAATTATATTTTGAAAGTACAAATGGCTATTTGAGTGAATTGAGCAAATTAACCGATAGTACAGGTAATGCAGAAGTTGAATTTTCTGATACAGGAGATCCTAATGAAATAGGAGTTTCTACAGTGTCTGCCCGTTATCAGCATCCGGTCTTTGGTCTTGTGATAGATTCTGTGCAGATCACCATCAGGGATACATCATCAGGTATTCCTGCATATATTCAAATACCTTCATCACACCCAGGTGAAATTATGGTTGTGGGCGGCGGTGGATCCGAATCCACCGATATCTGTGCCCGTGTATATGATGAAAATGGTGTGCTGGTACAGACACCCTATCTCGTAACTTTCACACTTGGCCCATATTTTCCAGAAGGTGCAAATCTGAATAACGCCGGTATTATCGATTCTGCTTATACTGCAAATGGAGAAGCCTGTGTTTCATTGAATAGCGGTGCGGCTCCCGGCCCTATTAGGGTAACAGCTGTACTCATGTATGACTCTGTATCAATATCTGCTACGGCGATTCCAGTAACAATTGCGACCGGCCCGCCTGCAAATATTGAAGCTGAATATGATCCTTTGAATACAATGCCAGTTGGCGGCGGCTATTATCAGACGGAAGCATCAGCGATGGTGTATGACTTATGGTATAATCCAGTGGCAGACAGTACCTATATATATTGGACAATTGATCCCATCCCACCCGATACACTTATTGAAGCATTTGTGGAAGGTGTCAGTTATACTGGAAATCCGAATTTAAATGGTGATTCATACTCAGGCCTTGCCTTCACAACCATTATTTATTCCACAGATGCCATCGGAGATATTGGTTACGTAACAGCTTTAACCTTTGGTGCTGATGGAGACACAGTTTCTGTGCGTATCAATGAAGAAGAAGGTGAAGCAACAATGACCTTCGTACCGGGGACGTTGATATTAAGTGCTGCAACTACATACGTCGACTTTACTGCTTTAGGAGCTTCTACTGTCCAACTCAACATTACCGGTACTCTCCAGGACTTTTATGGTAATCCCGTTAATGGTGCACCCATTGCTATGAATGCTCCGGGTGCTGCAAACATTTATTTTCCTGCAGTACCCATTGTTAACAATGTAGGTACGACGAATGATGATGGAGTGGCTGTCTGGGTTGTTGAATATGATATTGGAATATGTGCATGGATAGTAGGTTCAGATGACCCGGCTCAGTACGAAGATTTCACTTCCAGTCTCACGGCGACGCTGTTAATTGCTCAATCCATCACCAGTGATCCGTTGGATATTTTGCTGGTTAGAACACCTGAAGGTCCCTGATTATGGCTGAGTTCAATCCACAATTTTCGAAGCTCGGTGAAATCCTGGTTCATCTTGAAAAAATCGATGAATCGCAACTCAACCGCGCGTTGGCTGATCAGCAAAAGTCCGGTGAAAAATTAGGTGCTGCATTGATGCACAGCGGTGCGATTACAGAAGATGATTTAGTAACAGTATACGCAATGCAGTTAGGTTATCAGGCAGTAGAAGAGGATAACTTGTTCAACGCGGATCTGGAAGTAGTCAAGCTGATCCCTGAAGATTTTGCCCGTGAACATAACCTCCTGGCGTTAGGTAAATCCAATTCCACAATCCAGGTTGCCATGGAAGACCCGGAAGACCTAGTCGCTATTGATAACCTGAAACGTCTCACCAAACTCACTCCGGATGTACTGGTGGCCGGTTCTTCCGGACTCCAGAGGGCCATGGATGAACTTTATGGTAAAATCCGTCAATCTGGTGAAGTGGAAGAAGTCTTTGAAGTTATCAAAGTGATCACCGGTGATGAAGATGATGCTGAAGAAGTCGACCTATCACCAGATAAAGTATCGGCTGAAGATGCACCCATTGTAAAACTGGTGAACCTGATCCTCCAGGAAGCTATCAAGGAACGGGCTACAGACGTCCATATTGAACCGCAAAGTAAAAATGTCAATGTTCGCATCAGGATTGATGGTGTTTTACAAACCATTATGACACCTCCGGCCACATCTTTAAGTGGTTTGGTTACACGTATTAAAATTCTATCCAAATTAAATATTGCCGAACGCAGACTGCCCCAGGATGGCCGTTTTACCATTAAGGCAACAAACCGTGAGATTGATGTGCGTGTGTCCATATTACCAACAGTCTATGGTGAAAAAGTCGTCATGCGTCTGCTGGATAAATCAGGATTTGCTTTTAATCTCAAGAGCCTTGGTTTTGAACAGGACATGTACTCCATCTTTAAGCGTGTTATCGCACAACCCTATGGTATGGTTGTGGTTTCAGGTCCTACAGGAAGCGGTAAATCAACATCCCTATATGCTTCCTTGAAAGAGATTAAAAGTGAAGGTACGAATATCACAACTGTCGAAGATCCCGTGGAATATCAAATGGACGGCATCAACCAGGTACAGACTCATGATAGTATTGGTTTATCCTTTTCTGCTTCGTTACGATCCATTCTGCGTCAAGATCCTGACATATTGCTCATTGGGGAAATTCGTGATGAAGAAACAGCAGACATTGCAGTTAAATTTTCATTGACAGGACATTTGGTCTTTTCAACGGTGCACGCTAATGATGCCGCTTCTACCATTACCCGTTTGCTGGATATTGGTGTAAAACCTTTTTTGGTGGGATCCTGTTTAAATCTTGTGATGGCCCAGCGTCTGGTGCGAACCATTTGTAAAAATTGTAAAGAATCATACACGCCTACAAAAGAAGAACTGGAAATGGTTGGTTTGGATAAATCCATGTTGAATAGCAATGAAATTTTTAGAGGAAAAGGGTGTAGTCATTGCAGAAATACTGGCTACCACGGCCGTACAGGTATTTTTGAATTGATTCCCATGTCCAGGGAAATTCGCGGTTTGGTATATGAAAATGCCAATGAGGATGAGATACGTCAAAAAGCGATGGACGAAGGTATGGCCAATCTCCGTGACAGCGGTATCCGCAAAATACTTGCTGGTGATACAAGCATATCTGAAATACTGCGCTCAACTGTAACAGACTTTTAATGCCTGTTTTTTCCTATTTGATTAAAGATAATGCCGGTTCTCGCCGTGAAGGCGAAATACGTGCTGACAGCTTAGATACAGCTATGCTGAAATTGGCAGCTAATAATCAGATTATTGTAAATCTGCAAGAAGTTGATACAAGCTGGGATTTTATAGGTCCGTTCATAGATGAGATAAACCTTTCGATTGAGCGTATGAAAAACCGCATACCATTGAGCAATTTGGTGTTTTTTACTCGTCAGTTAGCTACAATGTATTCAGCCGGTTTAACATTGGAAAGATCTATTCATGGACTTGCTACAGAGGAGCGGCATACGCGATTCAAAAAAGTTCTGATAAATGTCAGTGAAAATATCCGTAAAGGATTATCGCTTTCTGAATCCATGCAGAAGCATCCTGGTGTTTTTAACAATCTTTATATTGCGCTGACAAAAGCAGGAGAGGTCAGTGGTAATTTGAAAGAAATCATGGATCAACTTGCAAAATATCTGGAAAATCTAGACGATGTCCGCCGTAAAGTACGTTCCGCCATGACGTATCCTGTGTTTATGGTTATTTTTCTGTTTTTAATGATGGCAGGTATGTTTATTTATATAATACCTCAATTTTCAGATGTGTATGCTCAATTGGGTGCCAGATTACCGGCTGCAACGCTGTATATGGTGTATATTAGTGAATGGGTCAGTTCTCATTTTGGAGGGATATTATTGTCTATTTTCGGTACAATATTCTGTGGCTGGCTTATTTCAAAAACACGTCGCGGTGGTTATATCATTGATTCCATCAAGTTAAACAGCCCTGTATTTGGCTCATTGGTGGAACAGTCCATTTTGAATAAATTTTCCAAGACAGCCGGAATTTTAATCGGTGCCGGTGTACCAGTTATTGAATCCATGAAACTCTTGAAAAAAATCGTTGATAATCGTGTGTATGAAGTTGCCATTGAAGATGCAACAGGATACATTCGTGACGGCTTTAATATCAGTACTGCCTTGCGGCGTACAGAACGATTTCCTTCCATTTTATTGCAATTAACAGCTACCGGTGAAGAAACAGGTGAACTTGATTCACTTTTGGATAATGCTTCTGAGTTTTATTACAAACAGGTTAACGCTTTGGTGGATCGCATGACCACGTTGATTGAACCATTACTTATTTTGATGGTAGGTGCAGTCATAGCCGTCATGGTGATTGTAACTTATTTGCCTGTATTTTATTTAGGTTCAGCACTACAGCAGGGGTTGTGATGGACTGGCTACCGATCATAGCAATATTTGTTATAGGTGCTCTAGTTGGCAGTTTTCTCAATGTGCTCATCTACCGCCTGCCCAGGGAAGAATCAATATTGAGCCCCAGGTCGCATTGCTTGCATTGTAAAACAATTATTCCCTGGTATAGAAATATTCCGTTAGTATCGTTTATCCTGCAAAGGGGTAAATGTTCAGCATGCGATGCATCCATTTCCTGGCAATATCCTGTGGTGGAAGCAATTACAGGATTTGTCTGGGCTGTTTGTTTTGCTGTTTTTGAACCTTTGCAAGCTGGTCTGACAGCAATGTTCACATCTGTATTGATTACTTTAGCGTGGATCGATCTGAAAACTATGATGATACCTTTGTCTTTAATCATGACCGGCTTAGCCTTCATCGTGTTGAGTGTTATAAGCGGTATTCTTGAATGGCAATTCGTAATTTGGGGCGCATTGGCCGGAGTATTTATTCCTTTGATAATGATGGGTATGACTTTTTTGATGACACGCCGTCAAGGTATGGGTTGGGGCGATATTCAATTGGGCTTGATACTTGGTGCCTGGCTAGGACCCTGGAGCATGATGTTGACCTTGTTTTTAGCAGCACTATTGGGTATCATTGCCTGGATAGGTATTTCCTTGAAAAATGGATTTGACCGCAACCGACCACTTCCGTTTGCACCCTATCTCGTCATTAGTGCAATGGTCATGCTTTTTATGGGATCTTATGTTGGATTCTGGTTTGATAAATTTCTCTTATTATAAATGAACAGGAAATGAATATGAAACAATCGTATGCTCGTCTGATAATGACACTAACCATTGGACTTTTCAGTATACTTTATGCTGCTGCAGAAAATGAACCGGTTCAAGGCTTTGGTTTGAAATCTCAAGTCAAGGGCGATCATGTCTTGCAATTCAACATACCAGATTATGAATTGGAAGATGTGACTTTGTACGGGCAAACCTTTAAACGTCCTGTGATCGATGGAGCAGGGCTATCTTCATTGGAAGGTAACCCTGAACTCCCTGTACTTACGACTTTTTATACTGTAGAACCCGGTAAATCATACCGGGTACAAGTCAATATTATTTCTTCGGAAACTGTTGAGAATGTTGATTTGCTGCCGTGGCAAACATGGGAAAACGTGACGGTAGATGAAGTTGTCAATTTTAAACGGAACATTAATACTTATACAGACCTGGCACCTTATCCGGAAAAGCTGGCCGTTGTTTCAGAGCCGCAAACCTTTCGCAATCTGGAAATAGTAACTGTTTCATTTACTCCATTTCAATATCAGCCATTAGAGCAAAAACTTGAAATCATTACATCAGCTGAAATAGAATTAGTTGAAACAGGCTCAATTGCAGATAATGCTCACCGACCGGCAAAACGATCCAGGGTTTTTGAAAAATTGTACGAGTCAATTATTATTAATTATGAACGCTTTATGAGTGATGAAGATTTTCAAAAACCTTCGATCCTTTATATTCTGCCCAGTAATTCATCAAACTTAATGTCGACGCTAAATCAACTGTTTAACTGGCGTCATAAAGCGGGCTTCGTGGTAAACTTTGCTTCAACGAATACAACTGGCTCATCCGCGTCTGCAATTAAAAACTATATCCAGAATGCATATCAAAGTTGGAATGATCCGCCTGAATATGTTGCTTTGGTCGGTGATGCCTCCGGTTCTTATTCGATTCCAACGTACTATGATAACTGGAGCAGTTATAACGGTGAGGGTGATTTTCCTTATAGTCAATTGGAAGGGAATGACTTTTTTCCAGAAGTTTTGATTGGTCGTATTTCGTTCAGCAGCACAACTGAATTGTCAACGATTATTAATAAGACCATCCAATATGAAACGAACCCCTATATGGGTGAAAACTGGTTTACCCGCGCATGTATGGTTGGAGATCCATCATCCTCTGGGATTTCCTGTGTCATTACAAAAGAAGTTGCACGTCATTATTTGGAAGAATTGGGTGATTATGATGATGTACGCACAGTTTATAGCGGTTCCTTCCCTAATCAAATGGTTAATAACCTGAACGATGGTTTAACCTTTTTTAATTATCGTGGATATTGGGGTATTAGTGGTTTCAACAATGGTCATGTAAGCGGATTGAGCAATGGCTTCAAATTATGTGTTGCTACTGTGATCACATGCGGAACAGGCTCATTTGCATCTGGTACATCCATAAGCGAAACATTCATTAGAGCGGGAACGCCTTCGCAACCAAAAGGTGGTGTTGCTGCTGTCGGTACGGCAACACTGGGTACGCATACAATGTTCAACAATGCTGTAGATATGGGCTTCTATTATGGCGTATTCGCGGATGGTTTGGAAACACCATCAGCTGCCTTGGTAAGAGGTACATTACACTTGTATCAAACATACCCTTCTAACCCAAATAATTTTGTCAGTATTTTTACTCATTGGAATAGTCTGATGGGTGACCCAGCATTACGCATGTGGACTGCTGTCCCACAGATTTTTGCAGTAACCTATGATAATAGTATCAATCGCGGTACAAACTTCATTGATATTCATGTGACTGACAGCGATGGCATTGATATGCAAAGCGCCTATGTAACTATTCTTAAAGGCAGTGATGAAGTATTTGAATCAGGTTATACCGATGCTGCAGGGAACATTACTTTACCGATCAATTCTTTTGCAATAGGTAATATGTTTGTAACAGTAACTGCAAAAAATTATATTCCACATCAGGGCACAGTTCAAATTACTAATCCGGAAACCAACGTTAATATCCTTTCCAGTTTGGTTGTTGTTGATGATGATGGTAATGAGCCATCAAACGGAAATGGTAATGGAATTTTGAACAGCAGTGAAGTGGTAGAGCTCACTATTCCAATACACAATTATGGCACATCATCCGTTGCCAACGTAATTGGTACTCTCACAGCACACAGCAGCAACGTAAATGTGATTTTTGGAACAATAACATATGGTGGACTTGATTCAAATGAAACTCTGATCCCAACAGATCCCTATGTTATTGAATTAGATAATAGTGTTATTGAAGGTCAAAACATTGAACTAAGATTGATATTGACCGATGAAAACAACAACTCCTGGGAAGGTATGCTGACCTATAATACTGCTGGATCATACCTGGATGTTATCAGTGTAAATGTGATTGATGGCGGTAATGGTGTTTTAGATCCTGGGGAAACTGCTGAACTGCAATTTGTCTTATCTAATTCAGGATCCGTTAATGCAACGAATGTGATGGCCTCTTTGAATACCAATTTACCCGCACTTGAAATCACGGATGAAAACAGCGTTTGGGGAACCATCATAGCGGGACAAATGACCAGCAGTGTAGATCATTTTACTGTGACTGCAGATGAAGGATTAATTCCTGGAACGATGGCTCATTTATTCTTAACCATTACCGGTGGTGACGGTTTTGAAATTTTACAACCTTTTACCTTACAGATTGGAACTGTAAGTGTAACAGATCCCTTAGGCCCGGACGAGCATGGTTATTATATATATGATAGCGGTGATCAGATCTATTCAAACGCTCCATTCTATAACTGGATCGAGATTGATTCTCGTTATGGCGGTACTGGTACTTATCTTCCGGTTTACGACTCGGGTGATAATGGTGATGATGTATATACATTATCACTACCGTTTTCTTTTAGAATGTATGGTCAGGTATATGGGCAAATTACAGTTTGCTCCAACGGTTGGATTGCAATGGGTGATACAGATATGCAATCATTTAGAAATTATCCCATCCCGGGACCTGGTGGTCCGTCACCGATGATCGCTGCTTTCTGGGATGACCTCACAACTCAATCTCTGGGTCGCGTTTACAAATATTATGATGAAGATTTTCATCAATTCATAGTTCAATGGTCCAGAATGAGAACCTATGACAATAACAGTCCAGAGACTTTTCAGATAATTTTGAAGGATCCGGCTTATTATTTCACGCCAACGGGTGATGGTGAAATCCTGATTCAGTATCATACATTTAATAATACATCTACAGGGAGTTACGGCTGGGGCCAGGTTCATGGCGCGTATTGTACCGTTGGTATTGAAGATGTGACAGCCACCAAGGGACTGCAGTATACATTTAACAATCAGTATCCCACAGCGGCCATGCCTCTGGATGACGAGACAGCTATTTTAATTACCACACGCGGTTCAGATATGCGCATGCGTGGCGATGTAAATCAAGATGGCGAATTAGATGTGTCTGACGTTTTAATACTGGTTGATTATATTATAAATCAGGAAACATCTAATCTGAATCCTTATCTAGCCGATATGAACCAGGATGAAATCATCAATATCCTGGATATGATTGGTATTATTCTGATTATTATGGATTACTGATTTCTCTGGATGATGTTATATGCCGCTGACACCAATCTACATACTGGGTGCACTCACACTCGTCCTCTTGACTGCAGGAGCTATCGAATTTTGGCAGCACCAGCGCAGTTTGGCAGCAATTCCACTACGTATACACGTAAACGGCACTCGCGGTAAATCCAGCGTTACACGATTAATAGCAGCCGGCCTTCGGGCTGGTGGTCTACGAACATTTGCCAAAACAACCGGAACGGCTCCACGGGTCATTGATGCGGAAGGCAATGACCGCATTATCCATCGTTTACGATCAGCATCTATTGGTGAACAAGTCCGGTTAATGCGTTTTTTCGCTCAAGAAAAGCCTGATGCTGTTGTTATGGAGTGCATGGCCGTCCAGCCCCAATATCAATGGATCTCCGAACAGCAGATGGTCCAATCTCATATTGGTGTTATTACCAATGCACGTCCTGACCATTTGGAGGAAATGGGTCCAACCTTGGATAATGTGAGGCTTTCTCTTGCAAATACAATTCCTTTTAATGGAAAAATGATAATTGGCGAAAATGATATGGTTGAAACCATTGCTCCAGTTGCAAATTTTCGAAATACGGCTTTAACTACCGCAGATGAATCAACAGTTACAAATGAAGACTTAAGAGATTTTGCATACCTTGAACACCCGCAAAATGTCGCCGTAGCTTTGGATGTTTGTGTAGAAGCGGGAGTTGATAGAAAAACAGCGCTGGAAGGAATGAAAAGGGTAAAGCCGGACTTGGGCGCGTTGGTTGTCCATAAACTGGATTTCGGAAATGGACCTATCTTATTTATCAATTCCATGGCAGCCAATGACCCTGTGTCCACACTGCAGGTCTGGAATTTTGTGGAACGGCGATATCCTGTGGAGGGAGAAACGTGCATTTACCTCAATTCCCGGGAAGACAGGCGCAGCCGCACAAGACAATTGCTGCAATTGATTTATGGGGATATTAAACCGGATCGATCCATTGTGCGCGGTCAAAAAGTGGAATCCATGGTGAAACATGTTGAATATCATTCCCCCCAGACCAAGTCCGATATTTTAGAAGATAATGACCCTATGGACTCGACGATTAAATTATTTAAGCAGCTGCCCAATGATTCACTTCTTTTTGCCATGGGCAATCAAGTGGGTTTTGGGCAGGATTTGATTGATCAATTGATGGAGTTTAAGTCAAATGGTTGAAATCACCATAGGTCTGGGAATTGCCTTCAGCCTAATATTGTCTGAAACATTGGGTGTAACAGCTGGCGGTGTGATAGTCCCCGGTTATATCGCTTTATATTTGCATCAACCAGATCAAATTCTCATGACGTTTTTAGCAGCGATTGTTGTCATTGGAATCGTGAAGTTTTTGAGCAATTACATGTTTATCTACGGTAAGCGCCGTTTGGTCTTGACTTTGCTGTTGGGCTTCATAGCTGGTTACATATCGCGAAATCTTATTTTTTCACCGGTAGATACTTTTTCGTATGCAGTCATTGGAAACATCATTCCCGGGCTCATTGCCAGTTGGATGGACAGGCAAGGTGTGACCAGGACAATATCTGTCATATTGGTAACCGCAGTTTTAGTAAAACTGTTGGTCATGCTGTTATCGGGAGGGCAGTTGGATGTCTGATCAACAATTTACCAAACCATTTATACCGGTCATTCAAAAAACATCATCATTGGTCATTATGGCATTAATTGCTATAGCTGCATTTACGATGGCATTTTTTTCCCGTGTTGAGATTATTTCTGAAACATATGAAACGAAAGTAAAAGCTGCTGAACAAATGGCAGAAGCCATGCAGCTTTTAAAAGAAGTCCGTTTGGAAAAAGGGGTGTTTATAGATGTTGAAAATGACCCCAATGAAACAGGATTGGTTGGTTCACAATTCAGCCTCACTACAACGGATGAAGGTGACCTCGATGCCAAGTTGACGACCCTTGATCCCAATTTTGCCGCAGCAATGGTGGAGCTATTAAATCAAGCCGGATTGCAGTCGGGAGATACGATTGCTGTCATGCTTACCGGATCCATGCCCGGCGCCAATATGGCTATGCTCATCGCTTGTGATGCTATGGACATTCATCCAGTAGTGATTACCTCCATCGGTGCTTCACAGTGGGGTGCCAATGATCCGGATATGACTTGGCTGGATATGGAGAAACTACTTTTTGATAACAACTTTGTCTCTAAACGATCCATTGCCGCCTCCATCGGCGGCCGCAATGACCAAGGGCGGCTATTAAGCCCTAAAGGCCGTGAATTAATTACTGATAATATTACCGAACATGGAATGCCATTGATCAAAGGTGAAGGCCTCCGGGACAATATTCTTCAACGCATGGATCATTTTGGTAATCATGATTACAAAACAGTGGTGAATGTGGGTGGCGGTGTGGCTAGTCTGGGAACAAGTTTTAATTTACGATTGCTGCCGCCGGGCGTTGTTTATCGCCAGGATATTGAAACCATTACTCGCAGTGGCGGCATTGAGGGTGCTGTTGTCAACTTTGTAAAGCAAAATATGCCGTTGATTCATGTATTAAATATTCAAAACCTAACTGAAGAATTGGGCATGCCCTTTGCACCGATTCCACTTCCTGAAATTGGCCTGGGTTCTTTATATGCTATTCATAAATACAATTTAAACATCACATTTATTTGTCTATTGATCGTCGCTGGGATGGTCATTGGTGTGGGCTGGAAAAGTCACCAACAAATTAAACAACGCATGATGGAGCATGAGCCGGACAGTGTATTATAGAATTGCATTTTTATTTTTATTCAGTTTCTCCATTTTGTCCGCAGAACTGCTCAGACCAACTGCCGGCGGAGAAGAAAAGGAAATTTTGAAGATCGCCGGGAAACGTCGTTTATATACGATCGTGAAAGA
>ENA-ORDI01000159-ORDI01000159.1-marine-metagenome-genome-assembly--contig:-NODE-159-length-47583-cov-5.432787_pt1 | contig 47583 bp, 31 predicted proteins | sample MGYA00248628_ERZ508525 | MGnify/ENA primary metagenome ERZ508525 (study PRJEB26195, sample SAMN05422138) | marine metagenome | isolation source: East of Porto Seguro, South Atlantic Ocean | place... | reverse complement strand
CGGGAGGGGATTGGGCCTCGTCCGTTCCGGCGTGGTGTACGCTGGACGTGCGAGCAGCGATTTATCCGGGTATTGATCCACGAGATGCAGCCCAAGAAATTGAAGCCTGTCTGCAGGCAAAAAGTAGGGGTGATGCCTTTCTTTCCGAAAACCCTCCGGAGGTTGAGTACAACGGCTTCTTTGCGCGGGGTTATGTGCTGGAAGAGGGCAGTGACGCAGAACAGGTTTTGGGACAGGCTCACGCAACCAGCTTTGGTTCCAGTCTGGAATCCTTTGTGACGCCGGGCTATCTCGACGGGCGCGTGTTTGTGCTGTACGGCGAATGCCCCTGCCTCGTTTACGGTCCAGTCTCCCACGACATTCACGCCTTTGACGAGCGCGTCAGCCTCGCATCGCTCCAGCGCGTGACGGGTACGATTGCCCTTTTCATCGCCAACTGGTGTGGGTTGGAACCCGTTAAGCCTTGAAGGGATTCATAGTAAACACTTGCCCGCAAGCCGATGCAGAGCATTGCGTAACCCGAGTCGGCTGGAGGGCATCACCTGAGTGAAAAACAGCACAGCGGCATCGGCAACTGGATCGATCCAGAACACTGTGTTGGCAACGCCTCCCCAGCCGAATTCCCCCGGATTGGATGCCCAGCCCAGCCGTTTAGTGTCTTCCGCCACCCACACTCCACACCCCATTCCCAGCCCCTCAAACGGCATCCATTCACGGAATCCCATCGGACCTTCAGGAAGTAGCGAGGCGATGTCGCCCTCAAGTTGATTGGTGGCCATGCGTCTGATAAGTTCCGGACGAGCCACGGCGGTTTCCTTTCCGGAGTGTGCGACCCGCAGCATGTCTGTGAATTTCATCCAATCTGCCGGAGTTGACGCTAATCCGGAACCACCCCAGTGATCGCCCTCGGCACTGCCTTGAGAACCGCCAAACCGAGTTCCGAGAGGTGGCTCTTGTGTGATTTCGGTGAGGGTACTATCAGCTTCCGATTGGTAAAGGGTTGCAAGGCGGTTTGTTTCAGAGCCGGAAACGGAAAAGCCCGTGTCCGTCATTCCCATTGGCTTAAACACCAACTCGTCGAACAGTTTCCCCAAGCTTTTTCCGGTGGCCCGCATCATGGCCACTCCCAGCACGTCCAGTCCGTAACCGTAGCGCCACGCCGTTCCCGGAGGAAAAACGAGTGGCAATTCGGACAAGGTTTCTAGCAATCCCCCAAGCGAATAATTATGCGCCATTTTCTGGGCAAGGACTTGGTCCAGCATGGAACCCTGCGCTTCCCCGTAGGAGATCCCGGAGGTGTGCGTCAGCAGTTGCAAAAGCGTGGGGCCGGACGCCAGCGGCGTGCAGTCCTGTAAGTCGGCAGCAGGATGCTTCAACGTCCGCCAATTAGCCAACTCCGGAATCAGAGTTTCTACAGGAGCCTTCAGATCGAGCAAGCCTTGATCTTCCAGCAACAAGGCTGTCAGCGCCGTGACGGGCTTGGTCATCGAATACATCCGCAACAGCGTATCCGGCTCCGGAGCAAGGTTGCGATTCGGGTTGGCGAGGCCACACCAGCGCCAGTAGCCAACGCCATCCGAACGCACAACGATGGTCATCGCAAAGGGCAGCAATTCCCGTTTCACCAACCCGGACATCCACTGGTCAAGAGCTTCCGTAGCATCAGTGTGGATAAGGGTACTGGCTTCGTCTGGATGGGTGGTGATCGACTCAATCATAGAAAGGGGAAATCGTAGGAAGGCGAAACGGTTCAAAATCAGCAGCACCATTGGCGTATTGTCCGCCATGACGTTGACTTGCGCTTTTTATCTTTAATACAGATAAATCTAGTTTATCAGCTAGCCTCTGAGCGCTACTCAGAGGAACCTTTAAAACGTTGACCTGGTCTGCTGGTTTGGTTGCGACCGCCGTACTTGAGTTTGCCTCCAGACTTTGTCCTATGGCCATACACCGAACGTATTTTGGTGTTGTTCGAATTATTGTTGTGACGAGTATTGTTCTGCTTATTGGTCTGACTGTTCAGTGCCTTGCGTTTCTTTTTATGGCGCAGGGGCTGATGTAATGTGGTCTCAGGTAAACTCAGATTGGGCTCAAAGCCCTCAACTTCACGGCGTTCTAAGATCTTCTGCGTGAGGCGTTCAATGTCTGAAAGCAGTTCCACTTCATCGGCGCTGACCAACGAAATGGCTTGACCTGAAGACCCAGCACGCCCGGTACGGCCAATACGGTGAACATAGTCCTCTGGCACATGGGGTAAATCAAAATTAACCACATGTGGCAGTTGCTCGATATCCAAACCACGAGCGGCGATATCTGTAGCCACCAGTATCCGAATTTCATTGCCTTTAAAATCTGCCAGCGCTTTGGTGCGCGCACCTTGGCTTTTGTTGCCGTGAATAGCCACAGCTGTAATACCATGGGCTTCGATGTATTTTGTCAGTTTATTAGCACCATGTTTAGTTTTGCTAAATACCAGTGCCCGAGACCAGTCGCCATCCTTAATCAGTTTGGTTAAAAGCGCAGGCTTTCTTTTCTTGTCCACCGGACAAACCCACTGTTCTACCGACGGCGCCGCAGTATTCCGCGGGCTAACGGAAATCTCAATAGGGTTGTGAACCAGCCCTTTGGCCAGCTTACGAATATCTTCAGAGAAGGTTGCTGAGAACATCAGGTTCTGACGATGCTTGGGAAGCAGACTAATAATGCGCTTAATATCGTGAATAAAACCCATATCTAACATACGGTCAGCTTCATCCAACACCAACACTTCCAAATGATCAAACTTTACGGCATTTTGACTGTGTAAGTCCATCAGTCGGCCCGGTGTTGCCACCAGGATATCAACACCGCGACGCAGTTTTTGCATCTGAGGGTTTATTTTGACGCCACCAAATACCACCGTAGATTTCAGATTGAGGTACGCTCCATACAGAGCAACACTGGCGCCCACCTGCGCCGCAAGTTCACGAGTCGGTGTTAAAATCAAGGTGCGTGCCTGATTGGCTGGTGCCCGAGGCCCCTTAGACAAGAGTTCCAAAATGGGTAGCGTAAAGCCTGCTGTTTTACCTGTACCTGTCTGTGCTGCAGCCATAACATCATGGCCAGCAAGTATAGCGGGAATGGCTTCAGCCTGAATTGGTGTAGGTTCGCTATAGCCATGATTGGCAATAGCTTTAAGTATAGGGGCAGATAAGCCTAGTTCATTAAAGGTCATAAAATCGTCAAGTCCATTCATGTATTTTTTGCTTAACTGTGTCCAGCAGTAAAAAGCAGTTTTTCTCAGTTACGAACATTTGTTGCACAAAACCATGTTAGTTCAGTGGAACTTTCGGAAAAATCTCAGCGAAAATATCACGGTGATTATGATTGCCTATCAGAGGATGATAAGGCATTGGGAGTTGCAGGAGAATTACACGAAAATCAAGATAATCTTCCGAGTCTCCAGAATTGCTTAGATCGCCTGTTAATTATACACAATTCAGCATCTACATGCAACTCTTTGATGCTTTCGATACATGTTTCAAAGTGTTCACGGGGGTTGAGATCGTGTTGGTCAGTGCCTCGGGGTATCAAATGCGTATCAGTGTTATGGCTGATTTTCATCAGAGCTTAGCACTTCTTGGCTCCTCCACACCGGATCCACCGAGCTGTTTGGAAACAAGCTGTCTATATAGCCCCATTTTCTGCAACAACTCTTGATGTGAACCGGTTTCTACGATGCTGCCCTTATTGAGGACAATTATTTTGTCCGCGTTACGGATGGTAGAAAGCCGATGGGCAATGATAATAGTGGTTCGGTTTGTCTTAAGCTGATCAAGGGCTCTGTGGACAGTGTTTTCGCTGAGAGCGTCCAAGTGAGAAGTAGCTTCGTCTAAAATTAAAAACGGAGCATCTTTCAGGAATGCTCGTGCAATTGCAACACGCTGTCTCTGTCCTCCTGAAAGGCTGGCGCCACGTTCACCAACCATAGTTTCCAGACCATCCGGGAGGCTTTCAATAACTTCAGACAGTGCAGAAAGTTTCACTGCCTCCTTTAATTCCAGCTCAGTGGCATCTGGTTTAGCAACCAGGATGTTTTCCCGCAGTGAATTATTGAAGAGATATGTGTCCTGAGCAACCAATGCGATGCGGGAACGCAAATCTTCTAATTTAAAATCTTTGAGTTCAATTCCATTCAATAAGATGGAACCCTTATCAGGGTCCCAGAAACGCATAAGCAGTTGAGCGAGACTCGTTTTACCCGCCCCTGATGGCCCTACTAACGCCAACGTCTTGCCTACCGGGATATCAAAATTGAGGTTTTGCAAGACACGCATGGTTCTTCCCGGATATGAAAAACTTACATTACGGAATGAAAAACCTGAAGACAAATCCCCGGGATTTACACCATTCCCATCGGCAATCAGCACCGGTTCGTTTTCCAATGCGTAAACCCTCCTCGTGGCACCCAGGGTGTCGGCCAATTGCCGACCTATCTGCGCAATTTCGGATACCGGTAAAAATGCTGACATAGCAAGTATAGTAAGAAGCGGAAGAAGTCCTGCATCGAAGGAACCATAGGTAGTGAGCAGTGCTCCTGTGGAGACAACAGCCAGACCACCCCAGCCGGTTAGAACTTCTAGAATGGTCCTTTGCAGTGTCAACTCTCGGAAGAACGGCAACCTTATGCCGATATGTAGATTTGTAAGGCTGTCAAAGGCTTTACCTCGATGCCCTTCCTGCTGAAATGCAACTATTTCTGCAAGGCCCTGGATTGTATCAATTGCGTGGGCAGAAAGCTCTCCGGCAGCTTCCCTGGCTTTTGAACCTAGTTGATCTACTTTTGCACGCATTAAAAACGGGCTGAGACATACCGCAAGGAGAAAGGGCAATAGTGCCAAAGCCATCCAGAAATTTACTGTTGTAAGGAATGTTACTACTGCCACTGGAATCAGGATTGAAACAAAAACCGGAGCAACTGTATGTGCAAAGAAGTATTCTACCAGTTCAACATCCTGGGTAGCGATTCCCATCAAATCTCCCGTTCTGCGTCGAACGAGATATGCGGGAGCTAGTTGATCGAGTTTTCTAAAAACATTGATCCTCATGTCGGCCAGTAACCTGAAGGCCATGTCGTGGGCCACCCAGGATTCAAGCCAGTGAAGTATCCCCGAAAGCGGTGCCACGACCATAAGTCCTGTGAGTAGGAAAGTAAAATCTGTACCGTTTTTCAGAGCAAGCACAATCAGTGCACTGAAGACCCCCACACCGATAAAAGCCAGCACACGCAATACACCGAAACAGAATGTAAGGACTAGCCTGCCTTTCCATGGCATGATGTGGCGCATCAACTCAATTATCAGTTGCTTCCAATTGAGTCCCTCTGCTTTAATAATACCCTCTGTTGGTAAGTTCAGCAAAGTTTCTTCAATCTGCTCCTCAGGTTCAGCATTAACATGCATTGATTCTTCCTCTCCACTGACCATTTCCTTTGATTCTGCTTCGCGAACCTGCTCAGTCATCAGGGCTGAATAAATGCCAGCTTTCTTCATCAAGGTAGCATGAGGACCAGATTCAACAATCCTTCCCTGATCGATTACCAATATGCGGTCACATTTGATTACACTTGAAAGTCGATGGGCTAAAACTATAGTTGTACGGTCTTTCATCAAACGATCAAGTGCCTGCTGGATGACGTATTCGTTTTCTGCATCAACGGCTGAAAGTGCTTCATCCAAAATCAAAATAGAGGTATCCCGCAAAAGGGCCCTTGCAATTGCTACTCGCTGACGCTGACCCCCAGAAAGCTTGATGCCCTTTTCACCAATTATAGTTTGATATCCTTCCGGAAGGGTTGTTACAAACTCATGGATGTTCGCATTATTTGCTGCATCGCTAATTTCAATTTCACTCGCTTCCGGACGGCCCATGCGGATATTCTCCTCGATTGTTCCATGAAAGAGGAATGTATCCTGATTAACAACTGAGATCTCACTTCGTATCTGGTCAAAGGAGATGTTTCTCAAGTCCTTTCCACCAATGCAGATGGATCCTTTCACAGGATCATGGAAACGTAGCAGAAGCTTGACAATCGAAGACTTCCCGCAACCACTTGAACCAACAATCCCCACTCGTTCACCCTTGTTGATTTTGAAATTCAAGCAATCATGTACAATCTGTGTGTGTTCTGGGTAACTGAAGCTAACTGATTCGAACTCAATAGTAGGTTCCAGTCGGGCTGTTTCATTTTCCGAATGTTCATCCAAAACAACCGGTTCAGCATCTAGAATTTTGTAAACCCCTTGAGCCGCAGAAAGACCCACCATGCCCTGATGCAGAACTGTGCGCAGGTCACGCATAGGCCTGAAAATTTCAACTCCCATCATCAGAATTATCAGCAATGTGGTGAGTTCCAACTCACCGTCTAAAACGCGGAAGGCCCCATACCCCAATCCCGTTGCAGCACCGACAGCGATGGATATATCTGTAATCCCTCTTGATAGGGTATTTGTAGCAAGAACCCACATGGTGCTCCGGAAAAGTTCAAAAGCCCGTTTTTTTAGTAAGTCCATACGGGATCCGCTTTGACCAAATGATTTGAGTGTCGCAAGTCCCTGGATTCCATCTAAAAAATCTGAGGCAAATGCGGCATAGGCTTGTTGCCTTTCCAGTGATCTTTTAGTGTCAAACTTGTGCCATGCCGTTGGTGCTATGAGTGACACAAGTGCAGCTACCAGAAGTATAAGGGCAACAGGTAAGTCAAGAAAGGCTACAAAAGCAAATATCATCAGGGGTGTCAGTGCTGAGATCAACAATTGTGGGAGATATTCTCCAAAATAAGTCTCCAGCTGTTCTACTCCGTCCACTAGTGTCAATACGAGTTCTCCCGATCTTTGACGACCTGAATATCCAGGTCCCAGATTCACTATCTTGTCGTATAGACGACGGCGCAATTGCTTTTGAACAATTGCCGATGTTTCGTGCGCGGTCATTGTTCGCCAATGCTCAAAAAATCCTCGCAACAGCATCACTAAAGCAGCAAGAACGATTGGCAGAATCAACTCTTCAACAGACTTACCGAGAAAAATCAGGCCGATCAACCAACCGAGCAAAGCAAGACGAACCACTCCCAGTGCTGTTGCTATCATACCAATCAGGACGGAGGTGGCAATGCGAGTTCTAACACCACGGGTGAATGACCAAAGTCGTGTTTCAAACTGCATTAAATACTGTGGAAAAATATTATTGAGTTGATTGAATCGAAGAAATTCTGGCAGGAAATTCTAAATCAATTTCTTTCGTACAACAGTTTTACTGAAAAAAATATTATCAAAAAAATTGGGGCAAAAGTAATGTCAGAGGATAATTCCGTGAATGATGATCGCAATGGAAATATACATTGCTGCTTCAATCGCGCCTACTCCAACATTTCGCTCTAATTGAATTTCCTTATTCAAATCAAATGGTGTGACCCAGTCCAGTGAGCGGCGACCAAGACTCAGACAAATCAAGCCGATCAACAAATAGACGGCTGTAGTGATCAACTCTGCGCCGAGCAGCTCAAAACGTCCAGGATCCTCAGGGTTGATGAAACTGAACATTTCATAATTCACAACCCCTGAAACTGAAGCGTGGACTATAATTGCCATGGCAATGAAGAATCCGGCTTCTGTAATTCCTGTAGCAAGGTTCTTCTCTGTTGAAGTCTGCTTGCTCAAATCATAAGGTGTTATCCAGTCCAGTACTTTCCTACCGATGAACAAACAAATGATGCTGACCAGAAAATAAATCAGGATTTCTAAAGTAACATTGATGAAATGATTGATGAGCATGACCGACTCCATGAAAAAAGATTAGGGAAATTAAATGTTCTGAACTAAAGTTGCTAACGGAGAACTTAAGCTCAAACATTATCAACAGGCTGAACCTGTTATTAGACCAGACTAAGATCATTCTGCAAGTCACAAAATGATAAGTGCGCCTTAAAATTTCAGCTTTGAGCAAATAATGTTGACTTGAGATGAGATTTTTGGTTAAATATCTATGTATGTTAATTTACGAGACTGAAAGTCTCACTGAGTGATAATAACTTTCAGTTTAGCAAAAATTTCAGGATTTAGATATTTCCGCATGAGTGAAAATTTCCAGCAAAATTTGCTGTAGTCTGATTCTTAGGCGAATATTTGTTTGAAACTGGATTTTAAATAAACTACACTAGACTTATTTTGCGATAAGTTGGATTTTGATAGGATACAATTCAACAGTCGCAAAAATTTCTTAAACATATTGACCAAGGAGTTAAGCTTATGAAAATGACAACTGAAGAAGCATTCATTAAAGTTCTGCAAAAGCACGGTATTGAACATGCTTTCGGAATCATCGGTTCAGCGTTTATGCCGATTTCAGATTACTTTCCTCAGGCAGGAATCACGTTTTGGGACGTTGCACATGAGTGCAACGGTGGTTATATGGCAGACGGGTTTACTCGTACAACCGGCAAAATGTCGATGATAATCGGCCAGAATGGTCCGGGCATCACTAACTTCGTAACCTGCGTCAAAACCGCATACTGGAATCATACTCCGATGTTGTTAATTACGCCACAAGCGGCTAACAAATCGATTGGTCAGGGTGGATTTCAGGAAGTTGAGCAAATGGCGGGTTTCAAGGATATGGTCGCTTATCAGGAAGAAGTTCGAGACCCAACGCGTATCGCGGAAGTGTTGAATCGTGTTATCACCAAGGCCAAGCGAATGTCCGCACCAGCGCAAATTAATATTCCTCGTGATGTTTGGACACAGGTAGTTGATATAGATTTGCCTGAAATTATTGAATTTGAACTTCCGGCAGGCGGAACTGATGCCATATCTAAGGCGGCAAAACTTTTGTCGGAGGCAAAATTCCCAGTAATTCTAAATGGCGCGGGGGTTATTCTTGGTGGAGCGATTCCAGCTTCTCAGGCACTTGCTGAACGTTTAGACTCACCGGTTTGCTGCAACTACCAGCACAACGACGCATTCCCCGGTTCACACCCTTTGTTTGCTGGACCACTCGGTTATAACGGTTCAAAAGCAGGCATGGAGTTGATCAAACAGGCGGATGTTGTTTTGGCTCTTGGCACACGTCTGAATCCATTTTCAACTCTGCCGAGCTATAATTTGGATTACTGGCCGAATGAGGCAAAGCTGATTCAGGTTGATATAAATCCGGACAGGATCGGATTGACTAAACCTGTTGCAGTCGGAATTGTCGGTGATTCAAAACAGGTGGCCGAAAAGATTCTCAGTTTGCTTTCTGACACTGCGGGTGACGCGGGTCGTGAGGAGAGGCGCAAGCTGATTGCCGACAAAAAATCCAATTGGGAGAAAACACTGGCCTCGATGAATTTCGAAGAGGACGATCCGGGCACAACCTGGAATGAACGTGTTCGAAATCGACAGCCGGACCACATGTCGCCAAGAATGGCCTGGCGCGCGATTATGGAAACTTTACCAAAAGATGCTATAATTTCTTCCGACATAGGAAATAATTGCGCGATCGGGAACGCCTATCCGACTTTTGAAAGCGGACGAAAATATTTGGCGCCGGGACTCTTTGGACCTTGCGGTTACGGTTTTCCTTCAATCATGGGTGCAAAAATTGGCAATCCGGAAACTCCGGTTGTGGGATTTGCGGGTGACGGTGCTTTCGGAATTTCTATGAATGAAATGACTGCTATCGGTCGCAGTGAATGGCCCGGTATCACGATGATAATTTTCAGAAACTACCAATGGGGTGCAGAAAAGCGTAACTCAACACTTTGGTATGATGATAATTTTATCGGTACCGAACTTGATCTTCAGGTTTCATTTGCGGATATTGCAATTGCCTGCGGTGTCAACGGTGTTCAGGTAAGAACGATGACAGAACTTACGAGTGAGTTGGATAAAGCGGTGAAGGCGCAAATGGAACAGGGAAAAACTACCTTCATTGAGGTAATTCTGAATCAGGAATTGGGAGACCCTTTCCGTAGAGACGCAATGAAAGCACCGGTTCCTGTCGCGGGGATCAGTAAAAATGATATGAGCCCTCAACGAGGGGTAAGCGGCATGTAGCAAGGAATCAGGAAAAATCTTGAACCTTGTACCTTGTACCTCGAACCTTTTTCCTGGAACATGTAAGCTTGAACTTTAAACCTTTAAACCTTGAAACTTAAAACTTGAACATGGAAGCACAAAATATGAACCAGCCAGATTCACTCTGGCGACCAATGACACAGCACAAAACGCTGTTGAGCAAACGTCCAAAACACATTGTCAGGGCTGAAGGTTGTTTCATGATCAATGAAGACGGTGATCGAATACTTGACGGAACGGCAGGGTTGTGGTGCGTAAATGTTGGTCATGGAAGAAAAGAACTGGCGGAAGTCGCAAAGGCACAAATGGAAAAACTGGCTTATGTGATTCCGGTTATGACCAGCGATCCTGCAGTAGAACTTTCTGCAAAAATCTTGGCTATGCTGGGAATGGAGAATGGTCATGTTTATTTAACCAGCAGTGGTTCAGAAGCAAATGAAACGGCGTTTAAAATGGTGCGTCAATACCATTTGTTGACAGGAAATCATCGCAAGCATAAAATCATTTCACGTCACCGTGCATATCACGGTAACACACTGGCCACTATGACTGCCACCGGACAGGCCGAACGCAAGATTGGTTATGAACCACTCGCCCCAGGATTTTTACATATTCCTCCGCCTTATCCTTATCGACGGCATCCGAAGTTCACTATTGAAGAACACGGTGCGGAATGTGTCAAATATCTGGAGGACACAATAATTTATGAGGGCGAAGAAACGGTTGCGGCATTCATTATGGAACCGATGATTTCCGGCGGAGGAGTGATGGTTCCTCCGGATAATTATTTGCCGGAAGTCCGGAGAATATGCGATAAATACAATGTCTTGCTGATTATGGACGAAGTTGTTTCCGGATTCGGTAGAACCGGAAAAATGTTCGGTCACGAACACTGGGGCGTCAAAGCAGATATCTTTACATTCGCAAAGGGTTTGGCCAGCGGTTATATGCCGGTTGCCGCTACTGTCGTCAAGGAAAACATTTTTGAAGCATTTTACGGCGAAGCAAGTGAACTCAAGCATTTCCGGCAAGTTAACACCTACGGCGGTCATCCTGTCGCAGCGGCAGTTAGTTTAAAAAATATTGAAATTATCGAACGTGAAAATCTGGTAGCAAATGCCGTAAAAATGGAGGCTTACATCAAAGGTCGTCTGAATGAATTTGCGGATCATCCTTTTGTTGGTGAAATCCGTGGAAAGGGTTTGCTGCTCGGTATAGAACTGGTTTCTGACAAGGAAAATAAAACTCCTTTGGAGACGGCACGTTCAAACGCAATCATTCAAAATTGCTTAAAACAGGGAGTCCATGTGATGCGAAACGGCTTTACTGTTCCAGGATTGGATAACGTGTTAATTATGGCTCCTCCATTGATATTGCAGGAAAGCGAAGCAGATATGATTGTGGATGCAATTGGAAATGCTTTAAAGCATGTGTTGAATTAAACAACTGTGCATGGCTGTGTTTTCTTCAATTTGATTGAAAGACGTACAGTCCTGCCCTTAAAGTTTTTTAAATAAAAGGGAAATAATATGCGTATTGGTGTGCCGACAGAAATCAAGGAAATGGAAAATCGGATTGGGGCGACTCCGGCAGGAGTGGCTGAACTTGTCCGGAATGGTCATCAGGTTCTTGTAGAAAAAAATGGCGGAGAAGGTAGTGGTTTCAGCAATACCGAATATGATGAAGCTGGTGCAAGCATGGTTGATACAGCCGCAGAGGTGTGGGCCTGCGAAATGGTTTACAAAGTCAAAGAGCCTCTTACGGCAGAATATGATTTTTTCCGGGAGGATTTGCTTTTGTTCACCTATCTGCATTTGGCCGCAGAGGAAGCCTTGACCAATGCACTTTTAAAAAGTAAAACTACCTCTATTGCTTACGAAACCGTACAGCTTGCAGATCGTAGTTTACCTCTGCTGACTCCAATGAGTGAAGTCGCAGGACGGATGGCAGTTCAGGTTGGCGCACGTTTTCTGGAAAAACCACAAGGCGGACAGGGAGTTTTGCTGGGCGGCGTTCCCGGAGTAGAACCGGCACAAGTCGTGATTATCGGCGGTGGTGTAGTCGGAATTAACTCGGCCAAAATGGCAGTCGGAATGGGCGCCAAAGTTACCATCCTCGATGTCAGTGCCGAGAGAATGCGCTATCTTGATGACGTGTTTAATGGCCGTGTCCAGCTCGTAATGTCAAACAGCTATAACATTGCAAAAGCTGTTGAAAACGCTGATCTGCTGGTTGGCGGCGTCTTGATTCCTGGAACAAAAGCACCAAATCTGGTGACTGAGGCCATGGTCAAGACTATGAAACAGGGATCGGTGATTGTGGATGTTGCCATTGATCAGGGAGGTTGTATCGAAACCATCGATCGAGTTACTTATCACAGCGATCCGGTTTATGTACGGCACGGTGTTGTGCACTACTCAGTTGGCAACATGCCAGGAGCAGTAGCGAGAACCTCAACCATGGCCTTGACCAACGTTACTACACCGTATGCTGTTCAATTGGCCAATAAGGGCTGGAAAAAGGCGTGTAAGGAAAATCACGCCCTTGCCCTGGGTCTGAACACTCATGCGGGAAATGTCACCTGTAAAGGTGTTTCTGAGGCTTTTGGATATGACTTCGTTCCGCCGGAACAAGTATTTTAAGTTTGTCTGTTCTAAGTAATGCCTGTTGTTTAAGTAGTTTAGCTTAGCCACTGAAACAAAAACGATTCCGCATTTAAGTATTATTTTTGCGGAAATGAGCCAATAAGTTAATCAGTTCAAAAACCGTGGTTGCCGCAGCGAGTGAAGTTAGTTCTGCATGATCATAGGCTGGAGCGACTTCCACAACATCCGCAGAGATTATTTTAAGTCCAGCCAATCCCCTTAAAACCCCGAGTAATTCCCTTGACGTCATACCAGCAATTTCCGGAGTTCCGGTACCTGGAGCGTGTGCCGGATCCAGTACATCAATATCAATTGACAGATACATTGGATTATCCCCCACCCGATTCCGAATGCGCTTGATGACGTGCTCCACTCCTTCATTTTGGAACTCGTCACAATGCACAACCTTGAATCCTAATTCTTCATCATTCGTAAGATCATCACGACTATACAATGGTCCCCGGATTCCAACATGGATTGAGGCGTGATCGAGGAACAGCTTTTCTTCCGCCGCCCGTCGAAACGGAGTACCGTGAGTGTAGGGCGCCCCAAAGTAGGTGTCCCAGGTGTCAAGATGAGCGTCAAAATGAACGAGTGCCACTGGGCCGTGATAGTGATTCACTGCACGTAGCAAAGGCAATGCAATCGTATGATCACCTCCCAGACTGATAATGCTGCCGACTTTCCCCAAAAGATCGGTCGCGGCGGTCTGGATTTGTCCGACTGCTTCCTCAATATTAAATGGATTACAGGCAATGTCTCCAGCATCAGCCACCTGCAGTTCCGCAAAAGGTTCCGTGTCATAAGCAGGATGATACTGAGTCCGGAGATGCCGTGAAGCCTGCCGAATGGCCTGTGGACCAAACCTCGCACCGGGTCGATAACTGGTTCCTGAATCAAAGGGAATTCCTAAAATAGCAATATCGCAATGCTTTACGTCCCTTAGTTCCGGAAGTCTGGCAAAGGTAGAGGGGCCGGCATAACGTGGAACTATTTTTCCGCTGACAGGTTGAACAGGTGTGTTTTCTTCTTTTCCCATTTTGTAGTTCTCAGTTTAATTGTTTATGTCCTGAATTTGATTCCATTTACTAGCATGATCTTTATGGTAATTGTGTACCGCGAACTCCCAGCACTCGAAAAATCACCGCAGTTACTAAGAAATACTTACATACTGAAATGCTATTTTATCTTTTATTTTTCAGTATGTTATTTATGTGCAAACTGATGTTTTGATGAGAGGTGGAAAAAAGTCTTACCAGCTTATTTTGAATTGGCTGAGACAAAATTTCAAGCATTATGCCGTGGATCAAAGGCATCACGCACACCTTCGCCGATGAACACAAGCAAGCTGAGTTGCAGTGCAATCACAGCAAATCCGGCTATTCCGAGCCATGGTGCATGGAGATTTGCCTTTCCCTGTGCGAGCAGTTCACCAAGTGAAGGCGAACCCGGAGGTAAACCGAATCCCAGAAAATCCAGTGCGGTTAGAGTGGTGATTGATCCGGAAAGGATGAAAGGCATAAAAGTCATTGTTGCCACCATTGCGTTCGGCAGGATATGTCTAAACATTATTCTGCTGTGACTCAAACCGAGTGCACGTGCGGCTCGCACATATTCAAGATTTCGCCCTCTTAAAAATTCTGCCCGCACCACTCCTACCAGTCCCATCCAACTGAAAAGCAGCATGATCAGCAGCAGCCACCAGAAATTTGGTTCAACAAAACTTGAAAGGATAATCAATAAAAATAAAACCGGAAGTCCGGACCAGATTTCAATGAAGCGTTGTCCGAGAATATCAACACGTCCGCCGAAATAGCCTTGAACCGCTCCTGCGGCAACTCCAACGATTGAACTCAGGAAGGTCAGCACCAGTCCGAATAAAACGGAAATCCGGAAACCGTAAATCAAACGCGCCACCACGTCGCGTCCCTGATCGTCAGTTCCAAACCAGTTTTCGCCTGTAGGATAAGATGGTGCCGCTGACGGTAAATCATAATTGATTGTATCGTAGCTGTAAGGAATAAGGGGCCAGTAAATTTTGCCTTTATCTTCAATTAAATCGCGCACAAACGGGTCACGATATTCTGCTTCGGTGGCAAACTCCCCGCCAAATTCTGTCTCCGGAATTGTCTCAAAGACAGGAAAAATCAAACGCTCCTCAAAAATAACCAGCAATGGTTTGTCATTCGCGATTCCCTCTGCGAAGAGGCTGAAGAAAAACAAAACGAGGAAAATCCACAAAGACCAATAACCTCGGCGGTTTGCGCGAAAATGCTGCAGGCGGCGGCGTGTAATCGGAGTCATCTGCTATGCTTCTCTGGTTTCAAAGTCAATTCTTGGATCAATCACTGTGTACATCAAATCACTGATGATGCCGACGACCAGTCCCAGCAGGGTGAAAATGAAGAGTGTGCCGAACATGACAGGATAATCACGCTGAATTGCGGACTCAAAACCCAGCAGTCCCAAACCGTCCAGGGAAAAAATAATTTCAATCAACAAAGATCCGGTGAAAAACATACCGATAAAGGCGGCCGGAAAACCAGCAATGATAATCAGCATAGCATTCCGGAAGACATGCTTGTAAAGAACCCGTCCCTCCGTAATACCTTTCGCGCGTGCTGTGATTACGTATTGTTTGTTTATTTCGTCAAGAAACGAATTCTTGGTGAGCATCGTCAATGAGGCAAAACTACCAACTAAAATTGCGCAAATCGGCAGCGCCAGATGCCAAAAATAATCCAGCACCTGCTGCCACCACGGCAGAGAGGAAATATTGTCAGAAAGGAGACCACGCAAAGGGAACCAGCTGAAATAGCTTCCTCCGGCAAAAAGAACAATTAAAAGGATGGCAAATAGAAAAGTTGGAATGGCATTTCCCAGAATGACTACCGTGCTGCTCCAGACATCAAAGCGGGAGCCGTGCTTGAGAGCTTTGCGGATACCAAGGGGAATGCTGATCAGATAAACAGCGAGTGTACTCCAGATGCCGAGAGAGATTGAAACCGGCATTTTTTCCAGAACAAGATCAATGACTTTCTGGTCGCGGAAAAAACTGTCACCGAAATTGAAGGTTGCGTAATCACGCATCATCTTGAAATAACGAACATGGAGCGGTTTATCAAAACCGTACATTCGCTCAATTTCATCGACCAGTTCCGGAGCAAGACCTTGCGCGCCTCGATATTTTGAGGAAGATTCGGAGGTCGCTCTCGTTTGCCCTTTGATATCTTCACCACCGCCTGAGATCCGCTCGGTTGCACTGACCGCATCACCCTGAAGTTTTGCGATCATCTGCTCCACGGGACCGCCGGGAGCAATTTGGATGATCATGAAGTTGACCGTCATTATTCCAATCAGCGTTGGAACAACCAGCAGCAAACGTCGGATAATGTATGCGGTCATAAAGATTAACGCAGGAGTTTATCAATCCTCAAACATTTTCAAACTTATTTCAGGTTCGGCTTTTTTTCGAGCAAAGTATTTAGTTTTTCCGCATCAACCCACCAGGTGAAAAATCCCAACCCATATTTTGGCGTGATTTCCGGGCGGGAAAATTTATTCCAATATGCGAGACGGTAGTAATTTATGTGCCAGTGTGGAATCACGTAATGTCCCCACAACAACGCACGGTCCAGCGCCTTTGTAGTTGCAATCAGGTTTTCACGGTCCGGTGCTTCGATTACGAGGCGGATAAGTTTGTCGATTGCAGGATTGCAAATGCCGGCGAAATTACGTGTTCCGCTCGTTTCCGCCGCTTTGCAACTCCAGTAATTGTCCTGTTCATTGCCCGGTGAAAGCGACTGGCCGATTACCATCACAAACATGTCAAAATCAAAGGCACGGATGCGGTTTATATATTGTGATGTGTCAACCACCCTCACACTTGCCTCAATTCCCATGCGCTCGAGGTTTTTCTTGAAGGGCAAAACGATGCGCTCAAACGCGGGTGAAATCAATAAAATTTCAAATTTGAGAGTTTCGCCCGCGCTGTTGACTCGTTTGCCATCCTTGATTTCCCAACCTGCTTCTTTCAATAACTTTGACGCCGCACGCAACTGACTGCGGATATTTCCGGAACCATCCGTGAGCGAAGGTCGAAACTTTTTGGTGAAGACTTCTTCCGGAAGGTCTTTACGTAAAGGCTCAAGAATTGCCAATTCTTCCGGAGACGGCAATCCACTGGATGCAAGTTCGGAATTTTCAAAAAAACTGTTGGTACGTCTGTATTGACCATAAAAGAGATTTTTGTTACTCCACTCAAAATCAAATGCGTAACCGATTGCTTCCCTGACTTTTCGGTCTTTAAATATCGGACGCCGCAAATTAAAGGCAAATCCCTGCATTCCGCGTGGAAGTTCATGCGGAATTTCCGCACGTACAGTCAACTCCTCATCGTATGTTTTTCCGGAATACATGGAAGCCCATAATTTGGAATTGTTTTCTTCGCGGAAGTCGTATTCACCTGCTTTGAACGCTTCGAGCGCAACCGTTGAGTCACGGTAATAATCATAGCGTACTATATCGAAATTGTTGCTGCCTTTGTTGACAGGATGATCGGCAGCCCAATAATTTTTAACTCGCTCGTAAGTGATGAATTTTCCTGCCTTAAAATCTTTGATGCGGTATGCCCCGCTTCCCAAAGGAGGTTCCAGAGTGGATTTGGAAAAATCTTTTCCTTCCCAGTAATGTTTGGGTAAAACCGGAAGCTGACCAGTAATCAAAACTAATTCGCGGTTTGTTGTACCTTCTCGGAATTGAAATTTGACTCTGCGGTCACCGAGGTCTTTGACTTCAACAATGTCACCGTAATACGATTTGTAAAATGGCGCACCTTTTTCCAGTAGAACATTGAAGGTGAAAATTACATCTTCAACCTTGATTGGTTCACCATCGTGAAATTTGGCTTTCGGATTGAGGTGGTAAATGACCCACGTTCTGTCTTCAGGATATTCAATTTCATCCGCAATCAAGCCATATTCAGTAAATGCTTCATCCGAAGAACCGGTTGTCAGTGTTTCGTAAATCATGCCGAGTCCATCTGCGGAAACGCCTTTGGCGATGAAACCGTTGAAACTGTCATAAGTTCCAATGGAATTCAAACGTACCGAACCACCTTTTGGTGCATCCGGATTTACATAGTCAAAATGGGAGAAACCGTCCGGATATTTTGCGGAGCCGTTCATTGCAATCGACGAAGCTTTGATAATGTCTGATCCGGCAAATGCTGGAATGCTGCTGCCTGTGATGAGATAGATTGAGAATAAAAGCGATATTACTTGCAGAGATTTTTTCATTGTTGAGTTTTCGGCAGAGGTTAGTTTTGAAATAAAGGCAGAACGCCATTTTTAGCAAAATCTGAAAGACAGTTATATCTTCTACTGGGGAAACGTTTATCTCAAGACCAAAATTATAAAATTACCAACTGTGATGCAGTAGAGTGAATAGGGCTTCCTGAAAATCTTTCGCTTTTGTCACCCCGGACTTGATCCGAGATCAAGGTTTCAAATAAAATCATGTGCGCTCCGTAGGTTGGGCAAAGGCACCAGCCGTGCCCAACACACAATCGAATCGTTGGGTACGTTGCACTTTACCCAACCTACAAATCGAGGCGTTATTCAAACTCGTTCAGTGGCTCTGCCGCGGAATGAAGTCAACATGGCTCCGCCTTGCGTATTCTGTAAAGTATTATTTTGAGGCAGAGCCTCACAGGCTACGTTACGAGGCGGAGCCTCGTAACGAGAAGGAAGTCGTGTCATTCCAGCGGAAGCAAAAATCAAGGAGTTTGTATTACCAACTGCGTAGGTTGGGCAAAGGCTCCAGCCGTGCCCAACACACATCGAATCGTTGGGTACGTTGTACTTTACCCAACCTACAAATCGAGGTCCCATCACATCAAATCGTTGGGTACGTTGTACTTTACCCAACCTACAAATCGAGGCGTTATTATCTTGGATTCGCCTTATCAAGCTGTTCCATCAATTCTGTTACTAGATTCAAGTCGATTTAATTCGAAATTGAGCTAACACGTCCTCTCAAGTGTTCCGGAAATCTGAGTGCTAATGTTTGCTGGAATTCCCTTTGGTAGCCAACTACATTTTCTTTGAAGCGTAATGTTAAAGTCGAATCTTCTGTCGCAGTTGAAAAACTAAGGTAATGAGTTGTGTGAGGAGGCGCGAAGCCTTGTATTTCGAGTAAAAATTTTCCGTTATCACGAGCTTCAAATACCGCCTGTTCAAGCTCCCATGTTTGCGGAAGATCGAGATTGAGCTGAGTAATTTCTGCTGGAATTTTGAAACTGTCAGTATGAACTTTGAAAAACGGTCTCCGAGTCCAGGTAAATAGCACTAATACGGCCAGAATTATTGAAATTCCGCCAATGATCTTCCATTTCTGTTTTTTTGAAAATACGGAAACAGGATTGTTTTCCGTCCGTGGCGGCTGAAAAACGAAATAATAAAGTCCGAGTAAGGTCAACCAGACCACGCCCAACGACCACAAGGTATCACTCAAAAAATGTCCGCCCTGTACGATACGCGCAAGGCTCATCAGCATTCCATAGGCCAGACCTAATGACAAAGAAGAAAGCGCGAACTTGCGTGAACGTCGCCAGAAAACAATACCGGCTGTCAAGGTAAAGGCAATTGAACAATGACCGCAGGGAAAGGAATGTCCTCGTCCGGGTATGCCCGTTTCCAGTACCGGTTTATACTCCCAGTTTCCGTTGAATTGCACAATTTCACGGGGGCGCGGTCTTCCTGTATGATCTTTGAGAACAACATTTACCAGCAGAAGCGAGGCGATAAACGGTGTTATCGCACAGATTAATAAATATGGTCGGAGTTTGCTCCAGCCAGAATTTGTACGATAAAAGATCCAAAGAAAAAAAGAAATAAGTGAAAAAATAATTCCGGGTGCTTCTCCATAATCGTATAACCAACTCCACGGAAAACTATTTGCTAAAAACCAGCCGTTTTCAGCAGAAAAAAACTGTTCAGAAAAACGACGGTCAAAATCATGCGTTTCTCCCCAGAGTGTCAAACCCACTAAAACAAGGAGCAACAGACTCATCAGTAAAATTCCACGGACAATAAAAAAGCGTGGTTCTGACTTTGATTCAATTTGAGGTGATGAAATATTCACGAAGGCATTACAGAAAAATGGAATTGAGATAAAGTAGAAAAACCTAAAGTAATTCTTCCAGCAAGCCTAACAAACGGTGTCACAATGAGCCAGACAACTTTTTATGACTCCATCTTGGTTTGAGGAGCAAAGAACTGTTTTTTGCGCAGACGCGCCGGTTAAAGCTTCTGTGGTAGTATTTAAAACTAAACACGGAAATTTTAACAATCCAACAAATTCGTTTCTTCACCACAGAGAGTTAGCCTGAAAACTGCCAGCCAAGCAAAAGGCTGATGTCTTCTGAAGAATAATAGTCAATATCTTCAGTGAATCCCAAAGAGAAACTATGGGAACCAATAAAGTGACGCAGCCCTATCAGCAGTATCGTTTGCTGGTGGTTTAATCCACGTACTGAAGCAGGCACTTCATAGCGTGCAGACGCACCTAGAATTTGCACAGCGGCATTCCATGTGTCTGAAAGATCGGCATTCATTCCGCTACCACCGCTGAAAAATATAGGTTTTTGCGGATAAACTTTGTGCTTTGTTTTGCCCGGTCGTACAGCACCGATGTTTAGCCAGAATGCTGAAGGAAAGCCGCTAATATTTCCTGAAGTGGAAGCAAGTAATCCGAAGCCGATATCCGAGTTTCCGGAACTGATTGTGGGTAAATCGGAGCGTGAAGGCTGTTTGAATTCAATGCGCCAGCCCCAGCGAATTTGATTTTCCCAGATTTTTGTTTTTCTTAACTCATTGCGAAAACTTAGCACCATATCTCCAATTCCGCGTTGAGGTGCTTTGAGTTCAATTTTTTCCTGAGTATCAGGATTATACTGCCAATAGCGATATTCTACGTTCTGTTGATATTTTCTGGCAGCATAAGGCAATCCGACTTTTTGGTGATATTTGCGCAATATTTTGTCCCAGTTTCCTGGACCTTCATCAATATAACGGAAAGTCAATCCAATATCAGTCTGAAGTCCAAGTCCAATCCGGAAAGCAAGTGTCTGTTCCCAACGTTCATGATCCAGAATTACACGTGATGCAGAAAGATCACCTGGAGGGTCAATAATGATGGTGTTGCTGGCTTGCGACACCGTCTCGATTTGATAAAAACCGAATTCCAGAGTACATGGTGTGAGTGGAGTCAATTCAAGGAAAATGGCTGACATCGGCTGTTGGTTGCGATGCAGCAACGGATTTTGACATTCAGTAGCTTGTGCTAAAGTGCTCCAGTAGAGCATCAAAATGAAGGATTCAAATAGAAATATTATTTTCATTACTCAAATAATTTAGTTTTATAGAAGCCTATTTTTTTAGCAGATGCGCCCTCAGGAGAAAAGCCAATTTTACGCGGTAAAGATTATGTTGCTTTTGGTTTGCAGTAAAACAATGTTGTGGTAGAATGTCTGGAATTAAACTGACCGATTTTGATGAAACTGTAAAAAGTTCTGAAACCACCTCACCTGTTGAAAAAATGTCTGTTATGGAAAAACGATCTGTTTCTTTGGAAGATAAATACACGCTGAGAAAAGGTTATGCTTTTATGACCGGAATTCAGTCCTTGGTACGTTTACCATTGGTGCAGCGTGAACTGGACCAGAAAGCAGGGCTCAACACAGCAGGATACATCAGCGGTTATCGAGGTTCGCCGTTGGGCGGATATGATCAGCAATTAGCACGAAATATTAAACTGCTTGAAGAAAATCATATTAAATTTCAGCCTGGAGTAAATGAGGATTTAGCCGCAACAGCACTTTGGGGAACGCAGCAGGCAGAGTTGGGTGGTGAAGGAAAATATGACGGGGTTTTTGGAATTTGGTACGGGAAAGGCCCTGGGGTTGATCGTTCCGGTGATGTTCTGCGACACGCTAATTATGCGGGTACTTCCAAGTTTGGCGGCGTACTGGCATTGATGGGGGATGACCATACGGCGGAATCTTCCACAGTCTGCAATCAAAGTGAATTTGCCATGGTGGACGCACTGATTCCTGTTTTGAATCCATCCGGAGTACAGGAGATTTTTGATTTCGGAATTTATGGTCTGGCGCTTTCGCGATTCAGCGGATGCTGGGTTGGTTTAAAGTGTCTGCACGATACAGTTGAAGCAACCGCGTCTATTAACGTTGATGTTGAACGTCTCAAAGTAGAAATTCCCAACGATTTTAATTTTCCCGCAGATGGTTTAAATATCCGCTTTCCGGACACGCCACATGCGCAGGACAAAAGAATTCACGAATACAAGATGGACGCGGCACGCGCGTTTTGCCGGGCTAACAAATTGGACCGTTCAATTTGGCAGGGTGGCAGCGCAAAAATAGGTGTTGTAACTGTTGGAAAATCATACCTTGATACTCGGCTTGCATTTGATGAACTGGGAATTGACGAAGCAGAAGCAGAACGGCTTGGTATAAGGCTTTACAAGGTTGCAATGCCGTGGCCGCTGGAACCGGAAGGAATTTTTGAGTTTGCCAAAGGGCTTGATTTGATTATTGTTGTTGAAGAAAAACGGGCGTTAATCGAACCACAAATTAAAGAATTGCTTTACGACGCATCTCACCGTCCACAAGTGATTGGTAAAACAGATGAGACCGGAGAAGCTCTGTTTCGCACCGCAGGAGCACTTGATCCGAATCACATTGCGGCAACGATCGGAAGGAGGGTTTTGAATTTCAGGGGGGACGCCGATCTTAAAAAGCGCATGCTGGAAATGGAGGCACGCATGGATGTCTCATTATTGCCGCAAGAATCAATGGTGAGGTTGCCGTATTTTTGTTCCGGATGTCCTCACAATACTTCCACGGTTGTTCCGGAAGGCAGCATTGCAATGGCGGGAATCGGCTGTCATTACATGGTGCAGTGGATGGATCGCAACACGCTTGGATTCACTCACATGGGAGCTGAGGGAGCAAACTGGATAGGGCAGGCACCGTTCAGTAAGCGCAAACATATATTCCAAAATATCGGAGACGGTACATATTTTCATTCCGGAATCATGGCCATCCGCGCTGCGGTTTCTTCCGGAATAAATATTACTTACAAAATTTTGTTTAATGACGCAGTTGCCATGACCGGTGGTCAAGGATTTGACGGACCGATGACTGTTCAGAGCATCATTCAGCAAATGTTCGCTGAGGGCGCAAAACAGGTGACTGTTGTCAGTGATGATCCGGACAAGTTTACTCAAAGTTCCGGAATTCCCTCAAACGTGAAGGTTTACGATCGAAAGGATTTGGACATTGTGCAGCGTGAAATACGTGAAATTGAGGGTGTTACAGTACTGATTTATGAACAGGTTTGCGCCGCTGAAAAACGAAGGCGCCGGAAACGTGGGATAATTCCGGATCCGCCGCGTAGAATTTTCATCAATGACGATGTTTGTGAAGGCTGCGGAGATTGTGGTGTTAAATCGAATTGTGTTTCGGTATTACCGCTCGAAACTCAATTTGGACGTAAACGTGTGATTGATCAGTCTGCGTGCAACAAAGATTACAGTTGTGCCAACGGATTGTGTCCAAGTTTTGTAAGTGTTATCGGCGGGAAAATGCGTAAAAATGCGCCTTCCGCAAATCTTCATGATACTTGGAGCGCTTTGCCTGAACCGACTCTTCCGGAAATAAACGGAACGTATAACATCGTTTTGACAGGTGTAGGAGGTACCGGTCTTGTTACGATTGGCGCATTACTCGGTATGGCCGCACACATTGAAAAAAGGGGTGTTGGTATCCTTGATATGATTGGGCTGGCCCAAAAAGGTGGTGCGGTTTTATCTCATTTGCGTATCGGTAATCGTCCGGAGGATATTCACTCTCCGCGGATTGCCTCTCAGGGCGCGGATGTGGTGATAGGCGGTGATTTGGTGGTGACAGGTGGTCAAAAAACTCTTGCTGTGATTAAAGCCGGACATACGAAACTTGTGGTAAACAGCTATGAATTGATTACCGGTGATTTTACGAAAAACGCGGATATGCTTTTTCCAAGTCTGCAAATCAAACAATCCATTCAGAAAGTGGCAGGTGCAGGTCAAACCGAATTTTTGGATGCTTCACGACTTGCAACCGCGCTGATTGGGGATACGATTGCCACTAATATCTTCATGCTTGGTTTTGCTTTTCAACGAGGCTTGATTCCTTTGGAACAAAGTTCAATTGAAAAAGCAATGGAAATCAATGGTTTGTCAGTTGAAGGCAACAAGTTGTCTTTTCTCTGGGGTCGTAGAACAGCGCATGACGGCAAGCGTGTTCGTGAGTTGACGGCGTCTATCGTTGCCGGTTTTGGAATAAAAGAGCCACCGGAAGGTTTGGATGAGCTAATCCAGCATCGCGCTGATGTACTGAAGGATTATCAAAACAAAGCTTACGTTCAGCGCTATTTGAAATTGGTTGAACGTGTACGAACACTTGAAACTGACCGCATACCCGGAAGTACAGAATTTACAGAAGCAGTAGCCTATTACTACTTCAAATTGCTGGCTTACAAAGATGAATACGAAGTTGCACGTCTTTATACAAATGGCGATTTTATGAAAAAAATTCGGGGCCGTTTTGAAGGTGATTTTAAGCTGAAGTTACATTTGGCGCCGCCTTTGTTTTCAAAACGGAATCCGCATACAGGCGAGCCGATAAAAACTGCTTACGGACAATGGATGTTTTCTGCAATGAAATTTCTGGCACGCTTCAAGTTCCTGCGTGGAACTGCCTTTGACCCATTTGGAAAGACAGTGGAAAGGAAAATGGAACGCAGTTTGATTCAGGAATATGAAAAAACAATAGAGGAATTGTTGCGGGGGCTTTCCAAAAAGAATCATGTATTGGCGATTGAAATTGCAAAAATTCCGGAACAGATTCGCGGTTATGATCTGGTCAAACAGCGACACGTAGATTCAGTAAAGTTACATGAACAGGAACTGTTGGAAGAATTTCGAAATACTTCCGGTATTTATGCGACTCCGAAAACGGCTGAAACCGTCAGTTGAGTCTGCTGAGTTTAATTACAGAGAAAATTGCAATGTTCAGACTGTGATCTAGTCTAAAAAAGCGTTTTTTGTCATTTCGACCATTGGGAGAAATCTTAATAATATTAGTGTGGTCGCTGAATCAAGATTTCTCGCTTCGCTCGAAATGACACTATTTCAGGACTTTTTACAGGTTCATCAGCTGTGTTCAGACAATAACTTACTGATTTCTGCCGTATGTTTCTGTGAGATTTTTAATCCAATGTTGATGGAGTTTGTTCAGTTGTTCATTACGGCAACGCCAGCCCCAGTTCTTTCCACCAGAAGTACCGGGAAGATTCATCCTGCATTCTCCGCCCAAGTTGAGCAAGTCCTGCAATGGAGCAAGAGCAATGTCTGCAATAGAACTCCAGGCCAGTCGCAGCAATTCATAACAAACAGCGTCTTCCTTCACATCTTTGTCTAAATAGACTCGTAAACGTTTTCTTTCTAGTTCGTCAAGTTCTCTAAACCAGCCCAAGGTTGTGTTATTGTCATGAGTTCCGGTATAGACAACAGTATTTGAAGTTTCGTAGTTTTGCGGCAGATATGCGTTGTTTTCATCATAAAACGCGAATTGCAGCACTTTCATCCCCGGAAATCCGCATTTTTCGCGCAAGACATTCACATCCGGAGTAATCAAGCCGAGGTCTTCCGCGATAATCTGCAGATCTCCCAACTCGTTTTTCATTTCCTCAAAAAAGGCGAGTCCAGGCCCACTTTGCCATTGCCCTTCTGCGGCAGTTGCGGCAGTAGCAGGGATTTTCCAATAATTTTCAAAACCACGAAAATGGTCGATCCGGACAATATTAAATTGCTCCAGCGAATATCGCAGCCGATTTTTCCACCAACTGAATCCGTCTTTCCGCATTTCATTCCAGCGATAAAGTGGATTACCCCAATGCTGTCCGGTTTCACTGAAAAAATCTGGAGGTACACCTGCAACAGCGCTAAGTTGCTGATTTTCATCGAGTTCAAACAATTCCGGATTAGCCCACACTTCTGTGCTGTCATAGGCAACAAAAATTGGCAAATCACCAATAATTTTTATTCCCCGCTGATTAGCGTATTTCCGAAGCGATGACCATTGTTTGAAAAATTGCCATTGAACGAATTTATGAAATGCTGCTTCCGCCGCATGCTTTTCGCAAAAAAGCTGAATTTCTGCGGATTCACGTAATTTCCATTTTTCCGGCCATTCGGTCCAACTCAATCCGCCAGATATTATTTTCATTGAGGCAAAGGTGGCATAGTCATCCAGCCAGAAAGCTGAATTACTACTCCAACTTTGCATAATGTTTTTTTGCTCAGAAGTTGAATTATTCTCAAAGTTCTGAAATGCCTGCCGAAGCCGAGCCATTTTCCATACTTCAACATCCGCAAAATCAACAAAATCAAGGGAGAAATCCGGCACATCTTTCAATTCATCCTCAATTAAAAAACCCTCATCGCGTAATAATTCGAGACTGATTAGTAAAGGATTTCCCGCAAACGCGGAAGGAGATTGATAGGGAGAATAGCCATCTGCAACAGGGCAAAGTGGCAGCACCTGCCAGAGAGTTTGTTTTAAGTTGGCTAGTAAATCAACAAACTTGTAAGCGGCTGTTCCGAAGTCACCGATACCGTGTTTTCCCGGCAATGAGCTTGGATGAAGCAGAATTCCGGAGGATCTGTTGTACATGGGCTTTGTTTTCAGCGAACTTTTTTACCTTGCAGTTCAACTGTGACAGGCTCAAGTTTCCAAATATCTCTGGCGTATTCAGCAATGGTACGGTCACTTGAAAATTTTCCGGAAGCTGCTGTGTTCAAAATTGACATTCTTGTCCATTTTTCCTGATCTTCCCAAGTTTTCATAACACGCTGCTGACATTCAACATAACTCGTAAAATCTTCGAGCAGCATGTATTTATCCTCAAAAACCAGTGAGTTATAAAGATTATTGTAAAGATGCGGTTTGTCACGGTTAAAATATCCGGTGTTAATCATCGAAAGCGCTTCTCTCAATCCAGGATTATTCTGGTAGGGAACTCTAGGATTGTATCCGGATTTTGCCAAACTGCTGACTTCATCCGAACTCATGCCGAAAGTAAAAATATTTTCAGCACCAACCTCTTCCGCAATTTCTATATTGGCGCCATCCATGGTGCCTAGAATCAAGGCACCGTTGAGGATGAATTTCATATTTCCGGTTCCGGATGCTTCTGTTCCGGCAGTGGAAATGTGTTGTGAAATGTCTGTTGCCGGAATCATTTTTTCTGCAATTGAAACATTATAATTTGGTACAAATACAACCTTTAAGCGATCGAGCATCGCAGGATCATTGTTGACAACTCGGGCCACATCATTTGCTAAATTTATGATTAGTTTCGCCATGTGATATCCAGGTGCAGCTTTACCACCCAATAAAATCGTACGTGGAACAAAAGGCAGTTCCGGATGATCCAGCATTTTGTTGTAAAGAAATACTACGTGCAAAATGTTCAGTAACTGCCGTTTGTATTCGTGGATGCGCTTGATCTGCACATCAAAAAGCCATTCCGGATTGATAATTATTCCACTCGTTTGTTTCAGCCAGTTTGCTAACTGCTCCTTTTTTTTGCGTTTGACTTTGCGCCAAGAATCTTGAAAATCCGGATCATCTGCATAGCGTTCCAGTTTCCGAAGTTGATCCAATTCCGTAATCCAGCCATTTCCAATTTTTCCTATAATCAATTCAGATAATTCCGGATTTGCGTTGCGTAGCCAAAGTCTTGGTGTAATTCCGTTTGTTTTGTTTTGGAAACGTTTTGGAAAAAGTTTGTAAAAATCCTTAAAAACCGTAGTTTTCAACAATTCAGTGTGCAGTGCCGCGACTCCGTTGATGGTGTGGCTACCCACGATTGAAAGATAAGGCATGCGGATTTGTTTGTGATCATTTTCCTCAATGAATGAAATACGCCGCAATAAATCCGCATCATCCGGAAATTGTTTTTTTACATTCGCCAAAAACAAATCATTAATTTCATAAATAATTTCCATGTGACGCGGCAGCAACCGTCCCATCAAATCAACAGACCAGCGCTCCAGTGCTTCCGGAAGCACAGTGTGGTTGGTGTAAGCAAAAACACGAGTGCTAATCCCCCACGCTTCATCCCATTCCAATCCTTCCTCATCCACAAAAATCCGCATCAATTCCGGAATCGCAATTGAAGGATGTGTGTCATTTAGTTGAATCGCCACATGATCCGGAAATGATTCAAAATTTTCGGAATGTGTTTTGAAATTACGAATGATGTCCTGCAGTGAAGCCGCCACGAAAAAATACTGCTGTTTGAGCCGTAATTCTTTTCCGGAAAAACCCTGATCGTTCGGATACAGAACTTTTGAAATAGTACCGCTGCGTTGTGTTTCCTCAACTGCCTGAATGTAGTCTCCACTGTTAAATAATTGAAAATCAAAACTTTTTGAAGGTTTTGCCGACCAGAGCCGTAAATTATTTACGGTATGATTTCCATATCCGGAAATGGGAACATCATAAGCCATTGCCACCACTTCTTCTGTTTCAACCCAGACGCGTTTCGATACTCCATTTTCATTGATTTTGTCTTTTACATGTCCAAAGAAGTGTACCGGATAAACAACTTCCCAACGCGGAATTTCCCAAGGATAGCCTTCTTCCAGCCAATTGTCCGGAACTTCCACCTGCGCTCCATTTTCAAACTGCTGTTTAAAAATTCCGAATTCATAGCGGATTCCGTATCCGTGCGCGGGCAGTTCCAAAGTTGCCATCGATTCCAAAAAACAGGCGGCGAGCCTGCCAAGACCGCCGTTTCCTAAACCTGCATCATGTTCAAGTTCCTGTATTTCTTCAAGATCGTAGCCTATTTTTCGGATTGCGTCTCCTCCCGCATCCATGATGCCCAGATTGAGCAAGTTGTTTTTTAAACTTCTGCCAATGAGATATTCGAGTGAAAAATAATACAGCTGTTTGCATTTTTTTCTGTGGTAAGTTTGCTGAGTATCATTCCAGAACTCCACCAGCCGATCCCGGATAGATAAGGCGAAACTCCGATAAATATCGATGTCCTCAGCGGTATAACGGTTTTTACATTGTGAAAATTCGATATGGTTAGCCATCGATTTGAGCAAACCATCCCGATCCATCGAACGGTAAGTGGCAATCAAATCCCACATTATTTCCATTTCTTTTCGTGTGTTTGGCATTTTTCTTGGTGCTATAATTATTGACGCATAGTCTTGGCGGAATCCTGTTTTAGCCGACGTGTAATCCGGCCCTGCCGTTTCATCTTAGAAATAATCCTAATTTGGCCGGCATACAATCCGGCAACATTATTTTTGTTAAAGTGATAATTGTAGTGATAAATCCGCATTTATGGTCTGCAAACAGTGATTTTATTCCAGACTTCACAAAAGCCACTTTGCCACAAGAAAAGTTATCAAACCGACTGTTACTATTACAAACAATCGACGGCTGATTAACGCGGTAACAAATGCTGCCAGAACTGCCAATAGATGATGGTTGCCCAGATTAAGCGCCATTTCACCTTCACGAATAAGGCTGGACTGAGTAATAATTGAAGTTAAAACTGCAATTGGTACAAAAGTCAAAGCGCGTTCCAGGAACGGCGGTATCTTCACTTTTCCGGCCAGACCGAAAGGCAGGTAGCGAGGTGTGAAAGTCAAAACGGACATAGCCGCAATCAGCAACCACTCATCCATGATTTTGCTCCATGCTGATTTTTACACGCCGGTCAAGTAAAACGGCAACGCTGATCGCCAGGAATGACGAGAAAAGCAATCCTGTTTGGTTCGGCCAATTGTATGTAATCAAGGTGCTGAACATTGCGGTAGCCGCACAAGCCCAATCTGCGCGAAATTTAAGGTTGGGAACGACAATTCCGATGAAGCCCACCAGCATTGCAACGTCCAACCCCCAACTTGCTATATCCGGAATCTGCTGCCCCATAACTATCCCAATGACGGTGCAGGTTGCCCAGACAGAATACATTGCCAGTGCTGAACCGAGGAAATACCAATGCAGTCCGGAAGTGTCTTCCTTCCGTGCGACCTTGTTACTGACAACAGCAAATGTTTCATCTGTGAGCCAAAATGCCATCGGCAACCGAAGTCGCTGGGGTAAATTTGCGACCTGCGGCATTAAACTGGCGGCATACAGCATGTGACGTAAGTTGACCACAAACACGGTCAGCAGGATGACCGGAAGCGCCGCCGCAGAAGCAAGCAGGCTGACGGCAATAAACTGCGATGCTCCGGCAAAAACAAACAGAGACATACCCAACGTCGCCCAAGCGGATAAGCCGGTTGTGATTGCCAGTGCGCCAAAAATCAGGCCGAAAGGAATTGCTGCCAGTATCAAGGGTGAGGAATCAACTGCTCCCTGAAGAAATAGTTGAGATTTAGATTTTGTACCCATCATCCTTTTTTCTGCTTTTGAGCACTAGCAGGAGCTTTTTTGGGTTTCTTTACAGCAGAAATGGATTTTCTTTTCTTCTTTTTTTCAAAAACCAAACAACCCAAAGGAGGCAAATTTACTGCTCCGCGGTGCGTTTGACCCTGCCATGCTTCCGGAATGGTGTTGATTTTTTGTTGTTTGTTGTATCCGGAACCACCAAAGTTCGTATCATCTGTGTCCAGTAATTTTATGTAAGGTCCAGCTTCCGGAAAGCCCATCAAGTAATTATCCCGTGGCATCGGCGTAAAATTGAAAACAAAAATCAAATCCGGAGCCGAAATATCTTTTGCAGACCTGCGGATGAAAGATAAAATACTGTTGTCCTGATCATGATGGTCGATCCATTGAAATCCGGTCCAATCAAAATCGTTGGTGAAAAGAGCGGGCTTGTTCAGATAAAAATGATTCAGTGTTTTGACACATTCCTGTAATTTCCGATGTTCCGGATATTCGATCAAGTTCCAGTCCAGACTCCGGGCCTCGCTCCATTCTTTCCACTGGCCAAATTCTGTGCCCATAAAGGTCAATTGCTTTCCCGGATGCGCCATTTGAAAAGCGAGATAAAGCCTTAGTCCGGCAAATTTTTGCCAAACGTCACCAGGCATTTTATCGAGCAGGGAGCGTTTCCCATGCACCACTTCGTCGTGCGAAAGCGAGAGCATGAAATTTTCTGAGAATGCATAGATCAGCGAAAAAGTAAGCAAATGATGTTCGTATTTACGATAGACAGGATCTTTTTCCATGTAACGCAAAGTATCATTCATCCAGCCCATGTTCCACTTGAAATTGAAGCCCAAACCACCGGTATAAGTCGGGTGACTCACACCGCCCCATGCGGTTGATTCTTCAGCAATCGAGAGTATGCCGGGATGATAGTGAAACAAGGTTTCGTGCAACTGACGGAAAAAATCAACTGCAGCGATATTTTCGCGTCCACCGTATTTGTTCGGAATCCACTCTCCATCATCACGGTCATAATCCAAATAGAGCATAGACGCCACTGCGTCAACACGGATGCCGTCAATATGATATTCGTCAAACCAAAATAAAGCGTTTGAAATTAGAAAGTTACGGACTTCGTTGCGCTCAAAATTAAAAATCAGCGTACCCCATTCTTTATGTTCACCCTGGCGCGGGTCTTCGTGTTCATAAAGCGCCGTGCCGTCAAAACGCGCAAGTCCGGGAGCGTCTTTTGGGAAGTGTCCGGGAACCCAATCCAGAATTATACCCAGTCCGGAAGCATGACAGCGGTCCACAAATTCCATAAACTGCTGAGGTGTACCAAAACGTGAAGTCGGAGCAAAATAACCGGTCACCTGATAACCCCATGAACCATCAAAAGGATGTTCTGCGACAGGCATTAATTCAAGGTGAGTGTAGCCCATTTCCTTGGCATACGGAATCAAGCGGTCGGCGAGTTCCGGATAAGTCAGCGAGCGGTTTTCGTCAGGTTTGTTTTCTTCCGGAATCCTTTGCCACGATGCTAAATGTACTTCGTAAACATTTATCGGTTGACGAAGAGGATCGCTCGTTGCGCGTTTCTCCAGCCACTTTTTGTCACTCCATTTAAAACCCTCCAATTCTGTAACCACAGACGCAGTCGAAGGACGCAGTTCCATGGAGAAGCCAACAGGATCACTTTTCAAAAGCAACTGATTGTTGTAGGTTTTAATTTCAAATTTATAGAGCGCACCCGCAGTCACATCCGGAATAAAAACTTCCCAAATTCCGGAACCGCCGATGATTTGCATAGGGTGTTTACGTCCGTTCCAGAGGTTGAAATCTCCTACTACACTCACTCGCTTTGCGTTTGGCGCCCAAACAGCAAACAGTGTTCCGGATACACCATCCAACTTTAGCGGATGTGCACCAAGTTTGTGATAAAGTCGGTGGTGATTTCCTTGTCCAAAAAGGAATTGGTCGAATTCTGTGAATTGTGGAGAAAAGTAAAATGGATCGTGGCGAATGTGTTTGTTACCGTCTTTGTAAATGATTTTCAAACGGTAAGGCTTGAGTTCCTGACGAGGTGGAATTTTCAACTCAAACAAACCTCCGGCATGAATACGTTTCAGGGAAGTGGACTCGGTTTCGTTTTGGTCTTCCCAGAAAAGTGAAACCTTGCTGGCATCAGGTTCTAAAACACGCACGATCCAAACCCGCTGCCCGTTCTTTTTACGTACTTCGTGGAATCCCAATACAGAACGCGGTTCATGGTAATCTCCATGCAAAAGATGTTCTATGGTTTCCTGGGAAAAAGTCAGTTCTGACATGCTGAGTGTGTGTATAAAAACAAAAATTTATATCCCTTTAGTATCATGGAAAATACGCTTCGGAGCAAGCAATCTTTTGTTAACGGAAAGTGCTGTTTCTTTTCGGCAGCAATTAAAACCGATGTGTTAAAAAAAATAATCTGAGAATTTCAAAAAACTTGTACCATAGAAAATCAAATGTATGATAGCTACATAGTATCTATTGAAACTGAAAACTAATTTGCAACGTTGGTTGTAAGAATCCGCAAAATATAAATAAAAAATTCCTCAAGGAAAACAGAATAAGCAATGAAAATTAACTCCCGTATTTATGTCGCAGGACATCGCGGATTGGTCGGTTCTGCAATCATCAGGGCTCTAAAACAAAAAGGATTTGAAAATTTAATTACGCGTACACACGCAGAGTTGGAATTGCTGGACGCAGTCGCAGTGCAGAATTTTTTTGCGGAGACAAAACCGGAATTTGTTTTTCTGGCTGCGGCAAAAGTAGGGGGAATTCACGCCAACAGCACATACCCCGCAGATTTTATTCGTGAAAATTTATTGGTGCAAACAAATGTTATCCACGAAGCATGGAGACATGGAGCAGAAAAATTAATGTTTCTAGGCAGTTCCTGCATTTATCCTAAACTTTGCCCTCAGCCCATCAAAGAGGAATATTTATTGACCGGTGAACTTGAGCCAACCAATGATGCTTACGCGCTTGCCAAAATTGCCGGAATCAAAACATGTCAAAGTTACAATAAACAGTACGGAACAAATTTTATTTCTGTAATGCCTACAAATCTCTATGGAATAAACGACAATTTCCATCCGGAAAACTCACATGTTCTGCCTGCGCTGATCCGGAAATTTCATGAAGCAAAACTCTCGAACTCAGATTCACTTGAGATATGGGGGAGCGGAACAGTACGCCGTGAATTTTTGCATACAGATGATCTTGCGGAAGCAGTATTGTTTCTGATGGGAAATTACAACGATTCAGAAATAGTCAATGTCGGCTGTGGCCAGGATCAAACAATCAAAGAGCTGGCAGAAACGATTCAGCAAGTTGTGGGTTACAAAGGTCGTTTGGAATTTGACACATCGCGTCCGGATGGTACTCCGCAAAAAATTCTTGATATTTCAAAAATTAAATCAATAGGTTGGACTCCAACAATCTCGTTGAAAGATGGACTGGAAAAAGTTTATCAATGGTATGCAGAGCAGAATTTGTCTTAAGCAAAAAATTTCTTTTGGCGGAGTTAAACCCATTTATTCTCAAAGTTTTCCTGTAATAAAATCCCTAAGAATCGTTGCCGTTTGCTCCGGACGCTCTACCATCGGTGCATGACCAACCCCTGCTAAAATAACGCTTTTATGATTGCTAAGGTGTTCTTCAAACACGGTGACACTGGATACATGAATCACCCTATCTTCTTCTCCCCAAAGGATTAGGGCTGGAGTTTTGATTGCGGACAAAACCTGTTTAGTAGTATATTTTCCGGGTTTGATTATATCCGCAAAAATTTTCTCATTCAGCACTTTGAGCGGAGTAGATTTTCTTGACATGACGTTTGCAAATGGCCATGGTAAAAACGGAGGATCTTCCATGGTGAATTCCAACAGACGTTCATAATCCTCGGCAGAGTCTGCAATTAAAGGGTTTTCACCTCTCGCTAACAATTTTGAAAGCTCGCTTGGTTCAGGCGAGATTACTCCTCCGGAATCAAACAATCCTAAAGTTTTTACACGATCAGGATATTGAAAGGCGAAGAACAAGGCGATTGTTCCTCCCATAGAATTTCCAACCAGATGAAATTGTTCAACACCAATTTTCCTGGTAAATTCAGCTAATCGAGATGCCTGTTTGGTGGGTGTGTATGAGTCCTCCAAAGTGCCCCCACTTTCACCGTGTCCAGCCTGATCCGGAATGATGACTTTGTAATCGCTTACGAGAGTACGAACAAATCGTATCCAGTTGCTCTTGTCCGCGGCAAAACCGTGTAATAAAACTATTGTTTCAGTTCCTTGACCACCTTCAAAATAAACTAAATCAATTCCGTCAACATTGACATTTTTTTGTGTTAATCCTGATGAGTTAATTTCCCAGTCCATAATTGTTCCTACAATGGCATTCTCCATTTTTAGGCAGCCTGTGATAAAAAGACTCGAAAATAATATAGGTACAATAAAAATGAAAAAATATTTCATAGTCTTGTGGAAAAAAAGTGGGTTCTTCGTTGGATTTATATGCGGCTTCCAGAAAGGAATAGAATGCAGACCAAGTGGTAAGGAGAATTGTTTAGAAAATAGAGGAGTTTTTTTAATTTCGGTGTACCACCTGGCCTGCCGGGGGAAATTTATAAATCGTCCCAACGTTCTTCTTCTTCAAGAATGTTGGCGAAATCACCCTCAAAGTTTGCGTAAGCTCTTTGTTTGAAATCTCCTAGCTGAGGTCCTTCAATCCGTTCGATACTGCCGCCAGACTTAAGAAACACCTCCATTGCACCCATTACTTGCTCACGGGTCGGTGCAGCTGAAGCCTTCTTCTTTTTGTAATATGATCGTTTTGAATTAAATTTTTTCTTCATGTTGTTATGTAGTACTGGATTACTTAATTAGCAAAGGATATAGATACTATTCTAAGTTGTCAAATATGTCAAGTGATTTAAAGTTTTACACAACAAAAAAATCAATAATTAACAGCTTGAGCTAGGTCTCAGGAGCAAAATTTTCTTAAACAGTATTTGAAAAATTTGATGTCCCCGTGGATTTAAGATGACGGTCAAAAGTCATTGCAACATTTCTTGTAAACAGCTTTCCTATCGGCGTCAACTCAATTTTTAGTGAGCTCAGATTCACCAGTCCTTCCTCTGAAAACCGCTCCAGTAGTGTCCAGGACTGAGAAAAATGTTTCCGGAAATCAATTTCATAAAGAGATTCAATTTCCGGAATTGAAATTTCTCCGTGACACATCAGAGTTTCAATCACTTTCCGTCTAAGTTGGTCCTCTTTATCCAAAAACATTCCCCTGCGTGGAATGAGCTTATTTGCAGAGGTTTCTGTCATGTATTGATCAAGCTCTTTGGGATTTTGCCAGTAACTGTTGCCAAAATCAGAAATTGCTGAAACACCGACGCCGATCTGAGACATATTGTGCAGCGTAGTGTAACCCATAAAATTTCGGTGTAGGGTTTTGTTTTTCAAAGCTTGTGCAAGTTCGTCTTCAGGAAGTGCATAGTGATCCATGCCAATCATTACATAGCCTTTTTCTGTAAAAAAGTTGATAGCATCCAAGTAAATTTTAATTTTTTCTTCCGGAGTCGGTAAATCTTTTTCCTTGATTGCGCGCTGGTGAGTTTTGAACATGCCAGGTAAAAAAGCAAAGCTGTAGACTGCCAACCTGTCCGGACGCATTTTATTGACTTCCTCGATAGTCTTCCGGAAACTATGCTGAGTTTGCAAAGGAAGTCCATAAACTAAATCCAAATTGATACTTTTGTAACCCAGACGCCGAGCTGTTTCGAGAGTCTTCCATGATTGTTCCGCAGTCTGATTTCGATTTATTGCACGTTGAATTGTAGGGTCGAGGTCTTGTACACCAAAGCTGACTCTCCGGAAACCAAGCTCATATAGTACTTCGAGTTGTTTAGTCGTAGTCACCCTCGGATCTGCCTCAAATGCCCACTCACCGTCCTCCTGCGCATCAAACTTTGAAACAATCTTCTCAACAACTCTACTCAGTTGCTCAGGATTTAGAAAAGTTGGAGTACCTCCGCCGAAATGAATTTGCGCAAGTTTCTTAGTCGAGTCCAAACGCTCGGCCACACCAGTTATTTCATTTTCTAGAGCCGATAAATATTGTTCAACTAATTTCTGGTTTTTGGTGATGTATTTATTGCAACCGCAAAAAGTGCAAAGCTGCTGACAAAACGGTAGGTGAACATAGAGTGAAACAGGCTTCTCGCTTTGTCCCTCTTTTTGCAGAGAGGCTGTATAGTCATCGGCAAACTCTCCTTCTTTCCAGACAGGAACTGTGGGATAACTGGTATAACGTGGTCCGGGACGATTATAGCGTTTAATCATCTCCGCTGTAAATTCAAGTTTTACTGACTGTTGCATTTTGATGTTAGCGAATTGTTTTTGGGGATTGTCTCGTATTTCTATTGTAATTTGCGCATCGGTAAAAGATTAGCCGCGAAAAAAAACAGAACCGCGGCTATAACTATGGATGGCCCGGAAGGAGTGTCAATCTGCAACGATGCTCCCAAACCAAGTCCAACTGAGGCCATTCCGATCAGTGCCCCTCCAAGAGCCATTTGTTCCGGAGTTCTGCTGAATCTTCGGGCAGCGGAAACTGGAATAATTAAGAGTGAAGTCACCAGTAGAATTCCGATTATTTTCATCGACAAAGCAATGACTGCCGCAATCAGGAGCATGAAAATCAATTCTACTCTGACAACCGGCACACCTTCTGCCTGAGCCAAATCATTATCAAAAGTAATCGCGAGCAAAGGACGCCAGAGCCGGAACAATATCAACAATATTAAAAATCCACCTCCATAAATCCAGTACAGATCAACAAGACTAACGGCCAAAATATCACCGAACAAATATCCCATTAAGTCGATACGAACCCAAACCATCAGGCTGATCAATAAAACTCCCATCGCAAGCGAGGCATGGGAAAGGGTTCCTAATACCGCATCATTTGCGAGTTGTTTTTGTCTCTGAAAGAAAAAAAGCAACATGGCAACCAATACCGCAATTACAAAAACTCCGAGCATTAAATTGACTTCCAGAAAAAATCCAAGTGCAACTCCAAGTAATGCTGAATGAGCCATGGTGTCACCTAAATATGACATTCTTCTCCAGACCACAAAACAACCCAGTGGACCTGCAACCAGGGCAACTCCCATTCCGGCAAAAACAGCCCTCCAAAAAAAATCATCTAAAATCATCATTGTTCGTCTTCCTTCATTGTTCCTGAAATATGATGTGTGTGGTCGTGATGGTGGCTGTAAACAGCCAGTGCGCTTCCGGTATCCAAACCAAACAGTCGTAAGTATTCCGGATGCCGACTCACATCCTCCGGTTGACCTTCACAGCAAATATGCTGATTTAAACACACTACACGATCAGTGGATGCCATCACCACATGTAAATCATGTGACACCATCAACACACCGCAACCATGACTTTTGCGCAGATTTCCAATCAGTTTATACAATTCAGACTCTCCCATATAGTCAACACTCTGTACAGGTTCATCGAGTACCAGTAGTTCCGGACTACGCAATAGCGCGCGTGCCAGCATTACACGCTGGAATTCTCCACCAGAAAGCTGAAATACGGGTTTGTTTTTCAAAGACCCAACTCCGGTTTCTTCAAGGGCATTCGAAATTTGCCGGTTGGAATAATTTCCTGTAAGTCTCATAATTCGACTGACTGAAAGTGGAAGAATGGGGTCAACAGTAATTTTTTGTGGTAAGTAGCCTATTCTGAGTTTCGGTTTTTTAAAAATACTTCCAGAACTAGGTGCAATTAAACCCAGCAGTACACGAAGCAAAGTGGTTTTACCCGCACCATTTGGTCCAATTACAGTCACAATTTCTCCGGTTGAAACTGTCAGCGAGATATTGCTGAGCAACTCACGCTCTCCTGCAAGTAAGGAAAGATTTTGAGTCTGAAGCAGAATTTGTTTCTTTTCTTCAGTTTGCGAAAATTCTGAAGTTGTTTCTCTGGCGCTTGACATTGACAAATGAGTGAATCAGAGTTATCTTAAAATTAGCATTATTTGTAACACATTTTCCTCTTCAAAGCAAAGCTGCAAAGCAAAACTGTATAGTAATGAAAACTGGATTTTGCTTTATCTTAATTTTGTTGTTTGTATGGTTGACTCAGCTCAAGGCTGCTACAGAGCTGAAAGTTTTGGTTTCAAACAAAGCATTTCACTCACTTGTTTCTGGAGTCATGCAAGGTGTTTCTGAGCCGCTGCTACTTTTAAAAGCAAATAATTCACCACATACATATTCTTTGAGGCCAAGCGATGCTTTGAACCTGCAAAAGGCGGATCTTGTTTTTTGGGGCGGTGAAATTCTGGAAGGATTTTTAGCAAAACCTATTCAGTCTCTGTCTACCAACGCAAAGTTGGTGTCACTGCAAGAAACTCCTGGACTTAAGAAATGGCCGCAACGTTCAGGAAAAGAATGGAAGAGAAATGAATCCGAAACAAATCTTGATCATGCTGGAGAAAATGACACCGAAAGACCTTTCGGCGCGGATCCACATATTTGGCTGGACCCGCGAAACGCAAAAATAATCACTAGTAAAGTAGTGGAAATTTTAACTGCAATTGATCCTCAAAACGCACAAGCCTACCTTAGAAATGGTGAAAAATATGGACTCCGTCTTGAGCTCCTAGACCGCAGGTTGAAAGCAGAAATGACTAAAGTTTCTGAAACCCCTTATATGGTTTTTCATGATGCATATCAATATTTTGAAAGGCGCTATCAACTCAACATCATTGGTTCGGTGATGGTACACATCGGCTATGGCACGAGTGTCCGCAGAATGATGGAGGTACGCAAGACCATCAAAAAAGAAAAAATCCGTTGCATTTTCAGCGAACCTCAGTTTTCTCCAAAATTAGTACAGACTCTCATCGCGGGAACTAGCGTGAAAAAAGGTATACTTGATCCTTTAGGCGCCACTCTTGAACCGGGAGCAGAACTCTATTTTACTTTACTTAAAAATCTCAGTCGTTCCTTTAGCAAGTGTCTTAACTGATTATTTGCGGTAAAAACAGCGTTTAATCTTGTAAATTCAAGACAGAAACAGGTAATTAGATGATAAAAAATTAGACAGACTTTGTTAATTATGGTTCATTTCAATCACTATTTCTACAAACTCCTATGAGTGAAATTAAACGATTCCAAGAGGGGAAATCTTCAGAACTGGATAATTCTGATAATTCTGTTTTAAATCAGTTTTCCTCTCAATTTTTGCGTGGTATGTCTGAACGGATGCGTGAAACATACAGCGAGGCGGAGTTGGATGAATTTATCAAAGAACGCTTTTCGTTTTTTCAGGAAGCTGTTCGCCGGAGTGGAATGGTTCGGGTTAAGTCCTATAAATTTTCCTCTGATTCACAGGAAGAAACACGCTTCAACGGTCGTGTAATAGTTGAAATTTCTGCTCCTGACGCGCCTTACATTGTCGTCACAGTTGAGGCGCTGATGCGAAAATTGGATTTACGGATTCACCTCAAACTTCATCCAATAATGGGTGTGGTACTTTCTGCAAAAAAGGAGATAGAAAAAGTAATTTCAGCAGAGGAAAAATTGGAAATGTTTGACTATATCTATCTGGAAATTGAAGCAGATGTTGATATTGCCTTTTTAAAACATGTTGAATCCTTAATTGCCGGACATATGTTGGCGGTACAACTTGTCCGGAATCATCGACAAAATATGTTAAGGCGCCTGGAATCAATGGAAAAAGAAATTGATTCTGTGAGTGTGATTTCCGCTGATACCAAAGGTGAGTGGTCGAAACTTTGTGGTTGGCTGAAACTGGACAATTTCACCGTAATGGGCAGTATCACATTTGTACTGAAAGATTCGGATTCTGCGGATTATATTAAAACTCTTGAAAACTCCGGACAGGGAATTTTGACTCCAGAATTTTTATTAAATTCTTCGAACAATCTCATGAATGTTCTAATTGAGCATCTTTGGAAACGTCGACGTTCAGAATTTCCTTTTGCACTCGACAGGATACGTTTCCACAGTCCAGTTTTACGTTTCGAAAACTTGATGATGTTGAGTCTCCGTGTTCCGGATGAAAAATTGGGAATGGTTGAACATGTTTTTCTGGGTCTTCTCAGAGGAAGTTCTCTGCATGTAAAAAACATAGAGACTCCACTTATTCACCAGAAAATGCGTTATATTTTCGAAAACCGGAACATGCTCGAAAATAGTTATGACTACAACGAAGTTGTCCGGATTTTCAGTGCAACACCAAAATTCGATTTATTCAGTTCATCAAGGAAAGAACTGATACAAGTTTGTGATAGTATTCTTTCTGTCAATAATCCAAACAATATCCATTGTTTTCAAATAAATACGAGAGTTTACGGAATATTAAAATTGATGATTGTGATGCCCGCCTCACTTTTAACTGAGGTGGCGATTGAACAAACTGCGGCCTTTCTAAAAGCAAAAATTTCGCATCAGCACTGTGAATGGTTCGAAGCTCGTGGAAGTGAGAAATCACGTTTGCATTTTGAATTTGAGTTGCAGGAAGAACCGCAGGACAAAAGTGATTTGCCGAGTTTTGATTTGCTTCAGCTTGAAACAGAAATAAGTGGACTGATAAAACCGTGGGAAACTCAATTGGGTGAATTGCTCAGAGTTCAGCATCCCGGAGAAGAAGGTCCAAGACTCTATGAGCGTTATGTTCCGCTGATGCCTTCTCATTACCGAGCGCGTGTTGAAATACTGGAAGCGTTGGAAAATATTCAGTACATGGAACTGCTGAAAGAAAACGATAATATTCAATTTGACTTAAAACCCTTTACTCTTCCGTCACCTTTGACAGAGTCCGTTTCCCTGTTATATGTTTACAGCAATGAGAAAATTCATTTGATCCGGATCATGCCCGTCCTGCAAAATCTGGGGTTGCACGTAATTGATCAATTGACAACAAGAATTGGAAATGATGAAAAAACGCTGGGCTTTATCCAGTCTTTTCGAGTAACTCGTTACGACGGAGTTAAGATTGATGAGGTACGTTTCAAACCGTTGTTGGGAGCAATAATTCAACAGGTGTATCTGCATAAAACGGAAAATGATCCACTTAACGGACTTGCTTTGCTGGCAAATTTAGGCTGGCGAGAAATTAACGTGCTTCAGCTATATCGTAATCTATCTTTGCAGTTGAGCGCGCCTCTGACCAGGGAAACAATCAATGCTGTTTTGCTTAGGCATCCTCGGTCTTCAAGTATATTATTTGAGACATTTGCCTGCCGTTTTTCTCTTGATTCTTCTTTTGGAGATTTGAAATATCGAAAGGAAGTTCTGCTTCCGCAGAAAAAACAGGAGTTTTTTGAATCGCTGGAAAAAGTAAAACAGGTAACTGATGATGAAGTGTTACGCGGCTTGTATGAATTGATTGAAAACACTTTACGTACCAATTTTTATCTACCTAAAGATGCTGACGATACAGGTGTTTCGATCAAGCTGGATTCAAGGAAAATTGAGCAAATGCCTGTTCCGGTGCCGTTCAGAGAAATTTATGTCCATGATGTTGGGATGGAAGGTCTCCATTTACGCTTTGGACCTGTCGCACGGGGAGGACTTCGCTGGTCGGATCGTCCGGATGACTTCAGAACAGAAATACTGGGACTTGTAAAAACACAACAAACCAAAAACGTAGTGATTGTGCCGGTTGGTTCAAAAGGTGGTTTTGTGCTGAAAAACACTCCGGCAACACGCGAAGAAGCAATCCTAGAATCACAAAAGCAATACAGGCGTTTTATCAGCGCAATGCTGGACATAACAGACAATATGGACGCTCAGGGGAAGGTTAACACTCCAGCTCATGTTATTTCATACGACGATCCGGATCCATACTTGGTTGTTGCCGCAGATAAAGGCACGGCTACTTTTTCAGACATTGCAAATGAAGTTTCAGAAAAATATGATTTTTGGTTGGGTGACGCATTTGCGTCCGGAGGATCAGTTGGATATGAGCATAAAAAAGAAGGAATCACAGCCCGTGGTGCCTGGGAATGTGTGATGCTGCATTTTAAGGAAATGGGGCGGGACATTCAGACAGAACCCACAACGGTAGTGGGTGTAGGAGATATGAGCGGCGATGTTTTCGGAAACGGAATGCTGCTAAGCAAATTGCTTTTGCTTCAGGCCGCGTTCAATCATCAGCATATTTTTCTTGATCCGGATCCTGATGCTGAAATTTCGTGGAATGAGCGCAAACGGGTTTTTGATTTACCACGTTCATCCTGGAGTGACTATTCTTCGGACTTAATCAGTTCCGGAGGAGGTGTTTTTGAGCGTCACGCGAAATCCATCAAACTGTCGGCGGAAGTAAAAACCATGCTTGGCACAGAGTCAGACAGTTTAAAAGGTGATGATCTTGTGCGTCAAATTTTAAAAATGAAAGCGGATTTACTGTGGCTTGGCGGAATTGGGACATATATCAAATCTTCTGCACAAAGTCATTTCAAAGTTGGAGACCAAGCGAACAATCCTGTACGAATTGATACTTCTGAATGTCATATCAAAGTGATTGGTGAAGGAGCAAATTTAGGATTAACCCAGTTGGCGCGAATTGATCTTTCCAATGATGGAGTACGCCTGAATACCGATGCAATTGATAATTCCGCCGGTGTCAATATGTCGGATTATGAGGTAAACCTGAAAATATTACTGCAGCAGATGTTACGCAGTGGATTTATAGAGTCAAAGGAAGAACGCAATGAACTGCTCGCATCAGCAACAAACGAAGTCTCTGAGCTGGTTTTAGCAAATAACCGCGGGCAACACCGTTTAATTTCAATGGACAGCATACGCTCAAACCGTAATTTTAGATTGTTCCGGAAATTGATTGCGCATCTTCAGGAAATAGGAATGAATAAACGCAGCGAGTACATTCCTTCACGAGGTGAACTTGATCATTTGGAAAATGTTAATATGCCGCTGCCGCGTCCTGTCCTTTCTGTCTTGATGGCATACTCAAAAATGGAGGTTTATGACGCACTGATTTCTTCCGAAATGCCGTTAGAAGTTGAACTTTCAAAAACATACTTAGGATACTTGCCTGCTTTCTTGCGGAATCATTTTGGTGAAAAAATCAACGATCATCCTTTAAAAAAGGAAATTGTTTCAACGGTTTTGACCAATAACGTCATTAATCAGGCAGGATCAACTTTTATTTCCAGAATGGCAAAAGTCACTGAACGCGGTATTCCTGACATTGTGAGGACTTACCTGGTGCTGGAAGCAAGTCTTGGTGCACCGGAAATGCGCGTACACTTGTATGCAATGAATGATATCAGTGAGAAAGAGCGTTATGAAGTGCTGATTGAATTGGAAGATGTTTTAAAAATGTTGGTCCGCAATGTGTTGTACAGCCAAATAAAAGTTCCAGGATTTGAGAAAATTGAAGAATATCATGCTTTAATGTGTGACTTAATTGAGCTTCCCGCAAATTCTGTAATTCCGGAAAATTCTGCTGGAGATCAGTCTGCTGACGAAACCACACAAGAAAAAAATGAAACAGATGAGCAAAGCGCAACACGCGCTGTTGACCTAGTACGCGCATCTTTGCGGCGTTTACGGATCGCGCCGGATGTCATGCATTTATCAATAAACAATGATTTTGAAGTCAGTGTGGCTTTCCGGATTGCAGAGAGTGTTGAGCATACATTTGGTTTTGACTGGCTGCGTGAACGATTGGTGGAACTGGAACCGAACAATGACTGGGAACTGGAATTTCATGACATTCTTTTGCGCACTTTGGATGCGAACAAATTGGGACTGTTGGAAGTGTTGCTTGCTGCTCACACTCCGGAAACTTTGAAAGAACAAGATTTAACCAGCCTTCTGGAGCCGCTTGAAGCTTTGAATGCCGCTCATTTACGGGCTTACGTTCAGTCCCTGGATCAAGTCCGTGCCGGTTCATTGATCAGTCTTACTTCAATCGCAGTAATTCTGAGTCACCTGGATTTTATCAAAAATATCTCTCCGCAAAGCTGAAAACAAAAATATTTTAATTTTGTAAATAATTTTATGATTGCAATGATACTTGCCGGAGGAACCGGAACGAGACTCTGGCCTTATAGCCGTAGTATGACGCCCAAACAATTTCTCAATCTCGGTTCAACCCACGAGTCTCTTTTTCAGGAAACGTGCAAGCGCTTGGAAACCCTTGTTTCTCCGGAACAGATTTATGTAGTTGGCTCAGATGAGCATGTAGGTGAACTGCGGCAGCAGATGTTACAAATGTTTCCGGATTACCGTCCGGCACAGTTGCTGATTGAGCCGCTTAGCCGCAATACTGCACCGGCCATTCTCTGGGGTATTTTGCGCATTCCGCAAAATCAGCGTCGGGAACCGGTTGTTATTTTGGCTTCAGACCACTTGATAAAGGCACCGGAACAATTCGTCAGTGCTTTAAAAAGTGCTGAATCACTTGCAAATTCCGGATATATCGTTACTTTTGGAATTCGCCCGGACCGTCCGGAAACCGGTTATGGTTACATCAAGGCAGGAGACGCCCTGGAGGTTGGTTTTAAGGTTGAAGAGTTTGTTGAAAAACCTGACCAGGCGACTGCGGAACGTTATCTTGAATCTTCAGAATATACCTGGAATGCCAGTATTTTTATGGCAACAGCAGAAACCTGGCTGGAGGAATTTCGACTACACGCACCGGAATTGCTGGCTGTCTTTGAAAACAAGACTGCAGCCGGAAAGGCTCTTACTGATCCGGAAAATATCCGCAAAATTTATGAAGCTATTCCGGCGGAGTCCATTGACTACGCACTACTGGAAAAATCAAAAAGGGTTGCGGTTTTACCGGTTGAAATGGAATGGAGCGATTTGGGCAGTTGGGAAAGCATCTTTCAGGTTTCCGAAAAAGATGCGCAGGGCAATGTTTTACGTGGAAATGTTATTTTGCATGATACACAAAACTCACTGATTTTTAGCAGTAAAAAACTGGTTACGAGTATTGGTGTTGAAAATTTGATCATTGTTGAAACTGATGACGCATTGCTGGTTTGCGACATGAAACGATCACAAGATGTGAAAAAACTTGTGGAAACACTCAAAAGAGAAGAACGCCACGAATATAAGTTTCATACACGAGTAATGCGTCCCTGGGGCAGCGCTACAACCATTCTGGAAAACAAGATTTTCCGTATCCGCATGCTGGAAATCATGCCTGAAAAAAGTATGTCGCTCCAGCGTCACAAGTACCGCAGCGAACACTGGGTTGTGCTACAGGGAACCGCAGATGTACAAAGGGGCGACGAACAAGTTATTCTCAAAGTGAATGAATCGGCATATATTCCAATCGGAATGCCGCACCGACTTGGAAACTCCGGAAAAATTTCACTGCAAATTATCGAGGTACAGCAGGGGGAATACCTTGGCGATGACGATATTGAACGGTTATAACTGCAACATTAAAGGCCATCTATGATTGTCTATCCGATACTCAACTTTGTTTTACCACTTATGTTTACGAGTTTTGTGTTTGCCGACAATTCTCAAGCAGTGTGTGCTTTCTGCGAGATCAAATTGGGGAGCGGTATTGAAAAAACAACACAAGCGCCTCAAGAGCAAACAGAACAAGAAGTTATTAATGGTGAATCAACCGAGGTAAAACTTGTGGAGGAAGCACCGAAACAGAAACTTCCATGAAAATGAGGGAATAATTTTCAATGAACAATTCCGGATATTTTCGCTTCCGGTCATTGAAAAGTAGTAAAAAGTTACGTTCCAGGTTCCTGAGAATGATCCTTCAAGATGTTCAACTCTTTTGAATAAAGGCGAAGCCCAATCGAAAGAATTGGTAGTACAACGGCTACCACTATCCAAAAAAAGAAATAGAGAGCAATTAAAAAAGAACCGTTCAGGAATGCTTTTGGTTTTGCTAAATCCACATCCATTTTAAACCTGTTTTGTTTACAAGAAAAATCTTTGGCTTATACTAAGACAAAGCAATTACCTAGCCAAAGTATAAGAAAAATATTTAACCCAAACAAACTCTTCCAGCAGATTCAGAAGCGATCGTTTCCGCTTTGAAACTAGTAAAATTTACAAAGTATTTGTTATTTGTTCAGGAAAAAGAAATTATTTGGCAGGCTTAAAATGCAGGAATTTATTTTGAATAGTATTTGAATTTTGGTAGCTACTTGAAATATTCCACAGTGTAGAGAGTCTTTGGGTAACCGCTACTGCCTAGATTTGTTGTGTTACCCAGCCGGATGAATGTTTTTTCAGAATTTATCTGGATCAGGTCTTTATAAGCAGCATTTTGCGATTTGTAGGTAATTGAACCACAAGTTAACCCTGCAATTGAAGTCTCTGTGCCGGAACTCCAACCGGTTATTCCACAGTAAGAGGAACTGTTCAGTGAAGTAGAGGATGTTAAAGTTTGAGGTTCTAATGTTATTGATGTGATAACTGAAGTATATTTAGTAATAATTTGATTTAGTGAAGTAACATCTTTGCTGCCAAGGGCAATTGTATTCAGCATTTTTCTAATTATATAGTTTTGGGTAACACATTTCAGGTCAGAATATTTTGTTGTGCTTGCTGTCAGATTATCTGCTGCGTCAGAAAACAACAGTACGGACTTGGTAGATGTTGATGCGGTGCTGTTATCACTGCATTTCGCTGTCCATGTCCCTGCCAGAAGGGAGGTGGTCAGGTTTTGTGACTCATCATTAGTTGTTGTTGAAAGTTTGTCGCCACAGCCTGAAGACAGGAAAACAATCAGCGGTAAAAATATAATGTATTTTTTCATCATCGTTTCTCAAAAACTGTAACCGATGTAAATTACTAAATTGTTCGGAAAATCAGTCTTTTCTTCCAGATTCTTTTTAAGAGTGTCACCGAATCTTAACATATTTTCTGTGTATTCAACGGTTCTCGAGCCACCTGCGCTGGCGTTGAATGAGATGGAAGTGCTCATGCCGAATCCCCAGACCTTATGCCATCCCACTCCGGATACCAGAACCAGAGGACTCCAGTTCATTTTTATCGAAGCTAATTTTGCTTTTGTTCGTTCCTCTGTGATAGAACCGGTACCAGTCCAGTTGCGGAAAGCTATTCCCGCCTGTCCGAAAAGACCATCCGTAACTCCTAGATCTCTAAAATAGTACCTTGCAAATCCATTCACAGTTTGAATGGTTGTTTCAGCTTTAATTGTTGAACCGGAACTTCCACTTGTAGAGGAAGTATTTTGTGAGGCGA